>Ga0256847_1000025_pt1 | contig 105602 bp, 85 predicted proteins | sample TeddybearmetaG_FD_189099 | JGI IMG/M metagenome (GOLD analysis project Ga0256847, IMG submission 189099) | Hydrothermal vent microbial communities from East Pacific Rise, Pacific Ocean - Teddybear | ecosystem: Environmental > Aquatic > Marine > Hydrothermal vents | place: Pacific Ocean: East... | reverse complement strand
GTCGTTCCTAACTATTGAAAACAAGGGGGATAAGGCTATAGATTCTTTGCACTATTCAACCATCTTCTTTGTAGAAGACGAAATAAACGGTATGGGGTTAAAAACATCCAACTGGAACATATCCTTGATCATTCCAAATTCCAATTTGGTTTACAATGACGCTGACTTGGGCTATCAAATTTATGAATTGGACACCCCATTATTGCCCAATACTTCTATGGAAATTGAAGTAGAGACGGATTATATAAGTCAGGGTTTTGAGAATTCAGTATCGAATCTCGGGGTAGTTAAAAACGGAACATTTTTCGATTCTTCTTATATCCTTCCCACCTTTGGATACGAAGCGTATAATGAAATTATGGATACCAATGATAGAAATGAATTTGGATTGGCACCAAGAAAGCCTCAGAATGTCTTGAAAGGAAATAATAAAGAGTATCTGAAGGAGAATTATATTTCTGGGAGCAATTCAGACTGGGTGGAGATAGAAACCATAATTTCAACAACAAGTGGCCAGACAGCTATTGCACCGGGGTCGCTCGTAAAACAATGGTCGGAAAACGGCAGGTCTTATTTCAGTTATAAAAATGACCATAAGTCATTAAACTTTACAAATTTCATGTCGGCTCGCTATGAAGTAGCAGTTAGAAAGTGGAACGGAATTGATATAGAAGTCTATTACCATGAGACGCATGATTACAATATTGAAATAATGCTGGATGCCGTAGAGAAATCATTAAAGTATTATACGGAAAATTTCGGCCCCTATTTTCATGAACAAGCTAGAGTCATTGAAATCCCCAGATACTATAATTTTGCCCAAGCCTTTCCAGGAACCATGCCTTATACAGAAGGCGGAGGGTTTATTACTAACCTGTCTAATAAAAATGATAATAATGTAATTTATTCCATAATTGCACACGAAATGGCACATCAATACTGGGGCCATCAGGTAGTTGGAGCCAATGTTCAAGGAGCCACTATGCTCTCGGAGAGTTTCGCTGAATATGGAGCACTCATGGTAATGAAGAATGAGTTGAAAGATGACATTAAAATGAAGCAGTTTTTAAAATATGACTTTGAGAAGTATCTGAAAGGTAGAGCTAATGAAACCCAGAAAGAGATGCCTCTTTATGAAGTTGGAGATCAGGGATATATTCATTACGGAAAGGGAAGTCTAGTACTCTATGCTTTGCAGGATTATATAGGAGAAGAACAAGTAAATGCTGCCTTAAAAGAATTTTTAAACGACTACAGATATAAGGCGGCGCCCTATCCGACAACTTTAGATTTCATGCAATATTTAGAACCCAAAATTCCTGAATCCCTAAAGTACCTTATAACAGATTGGTTTACTGAAATTACCCTATATGACTATCGTTTAAGCGAGGCGACTTATGAAACCATGAAGAGCGGGAAATATAAAGTCACTTTAAATGTTGAAGCCTTTAAATTAAAGGTGGATAGCCTAGGAAACGAACAAAAAGTGACACCACATGATTGGGTAGACATAGGGGTGTATGCAGACATGGATGAAAAACAGTTAATGTTCTCAAAAAGGGTATTGTTTGATAATCAAACTATGAGTTTTTCATTCGAAGTTGATAGCCTGCCAGCGAAGGCAGCAGTTGACCCCAAGCGGCTATTGATTGAACGCGTCATTGATGATAATGTAAGAATTGTAGAAGACCAACGATAAGGTTTCTTTGTTGCATTGATACTTTAATTTTTACCTTTTCTTGTTATCGTTTTTATTTGCTGAAGACTAACCAATCTATCGAAGCATTTTCATTCATAAAATACGTATAAATACGGGGTGCAAAACACATTTTAATTGTTCAACTTTACTAGGAACAAATAAGATAACCCATGAAAGCACCTGAAATAAGTTATGTAGCCATATATCCACCCATTGGAATTGCAAGAATAGGAAACTCACCGGAGCATTTTTTAGCATCAGATCAACCCGGAATATCGGAGGTGCCTCAAGGAGGGTATAAGGATACACAGGGGAGAATCAAGAAGGAAGTGGCTCGTTTTAGAGTATATGCATTTAACCAAAATGGAGCGGTGATAAAAGAACTCACCGCTAGCGATGCTCTTATTGTGTGGCGGGCCGATGTTGCCAATGTGAAACCGGCCTGGTATGAGTTTAATAATGCCATGGACTTGGGAAAAAAATATTCCATTCCATCCATCCATAGGAATAATGAAGTTAAGGGGGGTTATAGAGAACAATTGGCCATTCGACCCAGTCCGAAATCAATTTCAGGCAAAGATGTGAGTGATGATGATCATAATTTTGACGATGGTAAATTTTATCAAACCAATGTCGATCTAGGACATTTACAAACCGATAGTGAGGGAAGGCTACTCTTTTTCGCTGGGGATGGAGATGCACAATCGCATAATAATTTACCCATCACTACTTTCGCCAACAATAATGGCTGGCATGATGATACTTGCGATGGTGTGATTCGTGCGACGGTTGTCGTGAACGGCAAAAAATTTGAGGCAGAACCTGCTATGATTGCAGTAACACCTCCTAATTTTGGACAAGGATTGTACGGCGTAGTGACAATGAATGATGTAGTTCAGAATTTATTTATTACTGAAATGGACTATCCAAACCCATCAGACAATGGGGTTGAATTTTACAGAGATATATATCCAATTTTAGAGCGTATGACCCAAACGCAGTGGGTAAATGTTGGATTTTATATGCTGTTCGGGAAAAACTCTCCATCCGATTTTACAAATCCGGACATTAGAAAGGTGCTTGAAGATCCAAGCCCAGCATCAAAAGTGGCAAGAGCCCGTGTTTTTGAATGGTTTAGAGATCCCGAATCTACAGAACACACGCCAGCTAAAGTGCCTCCTTTTTATGGAGATGGTTTTGGAGATTATTCCGATATCTCACTGGACGATCTGCCAATAACGGTCACGCAATACAGTCGTTTAAAGCTATGGATGGAAGGTGATTTTACCACTGGAGCGCTTAAAGAAATAGTCCCTTTCGAAGAACTTTCACTTCCCGAACAAATTGATTCTTTAAATCAGGCCTCTTTGGAGGATTGTCTAGGAGGACCCTTTCATCCTGGTATAGAATTAACATGGACCATGCGGATCAACCATATGTGGAAGGCACCTTATCGCCTTAACGTACTGCCGGAAGGACAGGAGATACAATTGGATTATGGAGCGATACTCACCCCAGAAATGGCATTGGCACCCGATGGACCATTTGCGGCCAACGGCCCCGGATCGTTAACCCGATGGATGGGCGTGCCTTGGCAAACCGATGAAGCTAGTTGCTTATCTGGCTATACGGTTTCCACCTACCTACCGTTGCCCTCTTTTTGGGCGGCACGGGTTCCTAATCAGGTACTTGCTGAAGATGGCTACTTACGAATTCAAGCCGGTAATGTTAACATAGCCCAACGTTTAAAGCATTTAGATTACAGACAGGATTGGTTGCGAGACATCGAGGCTGATCATTTACAAAGGCTCGAAAATATGGTAGAGGAATGGCATGATTTGGGAATCATAACCAAACAGAACAAGCCTATTTCAAATAATATTGGTGGGTATTTACCGGAAGTAAGTTGGGTTGAAATGGGCCGAAATTTTGATAAAGATGATGCCGACCCAACCTTCGCTCAAATATTGTACGCTGAAGGAGACAAAGACAGTGTCGTAAAGGTTGATGAGAAGGATGCGGTAAGTTCAGTGGGTACTAGTTATTTGGTAGAAAGTTTGAAACATGCGGCAGAGAAAGTAGCGGAGTTAAGAGCCGAAGCCCCTAAAAGCACCCGAAAAAGAAGAACCATGCGACGTGACGAAAGATAAAAAGGCATATCAAGTTATTATTGTGGGTGGCGGCCCTGCGGGTATCGCCACCGCTTTGACGCTAACAGCCAGAGGTGTTTCAAATTGTATTATTGAGGCTCAGCTAGAACCATCTAGAAAATTGGGTGAAGCCATTCCTCCAAATGCCAAACCACTTTTAAAAAAATTGGGAATACTGCATTTAGTGGAAACACCAGAACATATTGCCTATTATGGAAATAAGAGTTGCTGGGGTACCAACGAACTGGAACAGAGTGAATTTATACAAGGAATCCATGGTCATGGCTATTTACTGGATCGATTCCTTTTTGAAAAGCAGCTTAGAAAACATGCTGTGGATCAGGGATGCATTTTATCTGCCGGATATAAACTTAAAAAAACCCTTCGCACCGAACAAGGAGTAGAAGTACATATTGATAACGGTAGCACATCAGTCACGCTATTAGCAGACTACATTGTGGACGCCACGGGAAGAAAAGCTTCTGTGGCTCAACAATTCGGTATGTCGAAGCGCGCCATAGACTCCCAATTTGCTATGGTGTTCAAGGCAAAGTTGACCACTCCTATGGAACATCAAATTATGGTGGAAGCCACGAAAAATGGTTGGTGGTATATGGCGCCTCAAAACGAAACTGAGCTCACACTTATGTTTTTCACCTTAAAAGAATTACTACCTCTCAAAAACGAAATGAGATCGTATGTGCAAAAGGAATTCGAAACAACCCTTCATCTTTCTAAAATCACGAGTACAGAAAGTTTCGATTTTGACAACATTAAAGTAATGCCAGCTGGGACAAGTCGTCTGGATGTTTCCTATGGGGACCATTGGATTGCAGTAGGAGATGCCGCATTTTCGTTTGATCCAATTTCATCGTATGGTATTACGTCTGCCTTGGCGTCTGGATACTATGCGGGACATGCATTGTCAAGTTGCCTAGCCAATGAAGAAGATGCGATGCTGGCTTACAGCTATTTGATGGAAAATGCATTTAAGGCTTATATGGAAAAACTAGGGTCACATTACGAATTGGAAATTCGCTGGAAAGGCAGTGCCTATTGGAAAAATAGATTTCCGGTGGCAAGTAAAGTTTACGTAAAGAACTAGAACTAGAATTTTGTTTTAATGTTGAATAATCTATTGGTATTTATCCTTTTTAGTGATTAAAATTGCCCACTTGAGTGACTATAAATTTTCGTTATATTTGTTCGTATAATACAGACACTCATGAAAAATCTAATTTATCTCTCCATCCTAACTACCTTTTTTGTTTCCTGTGGAAATGATAAAACTACCGACGAAGCAGAAACCATTGCTGAACAAAAAGAAGTCGTTTTTGATGGAATTTCTTCCTCCATAAAACCAGGAGATGATTTTTTTAACCACGTAAATAAAACCTGGTTTGATAATGCCGTTATCGCTGAAGACCAAGTAGGTGTAGGGGCATACCGATTTTTGAACATCCCACAGCAAGTATTGCTACAGAATATTCTGGATGAGGTTTCTGAAGGAACGCATCCAGAAGGAAGTATTGAGCAGATGGTAGGAGATTTTTATGCTTCAGGAATGGACACTATAAGCATTAATGCACGTGGTATTGAACCTATTCAGCCTATTTTGGACCGAATTGATGCTATTACCGATGTTCCATCTATGATGGAGCTGGTAGCTACTCAAATCATGTCTGGGGATTATTCATTGATTGCTTCTTATATTTATCCTGATCAGGAAAACAGCTCGATGAATATTGCCCATTTTGCTCAGACAGGATTAGGCTTACCAGATCGAGATTATTATTTTAACACGGATGCTTCTGTAAAGAGCATTCAAGAGGCCTACAAGACCTACTTAACGACTTTGTTTGAATTGGTAGGCGATGCCAATTCCGCAGCACAAGCAGGCATTGTTTACGAAATAGAAAAGCAGTTGGCCGCAGCGCACAAAACACGTGTGGAGCGAAGAGTGATTAAAGAGAATTATAACAAACTAGCGGTAGCAGATTTAAATAAATCCCAAACTAATATAGGTTGGGCAGCCATGTTTGAAACGATGGGGGTAGTAACCGATTCGGTTGATGTAGCTCAGATTGCGTATTATGACAAATTGAATACGATGTTGGCATCGGTGCCAATAGAGCATTGGAAGGTTTATTTAAAGGCAAATTCTATCGGTTCCCATGATGGTATATTAGGGAAACCCTTTCAAGATGCAGCTTTTGAATATACCAAAGTGATATCGGGGCAGTCGGTCCAACAAGATCGAGCGAAGCAAATGGTACGACGTGTGGACCGGCAAATTGGGTTTGCGCTAGGGCAGTTATATGTAAAGCGTTACTTTAATGAAGATGCCAAAAAGCGTGCCTTAGTGCTGGTTAGCAATTTTCAAACAACCTTAGCAAAAAGAATTGATAATTTAGATTGGATGAGCGATAGTACTAAAGTGAAGGCAAAGGGTAAACTCTTCGCCATTAGCAAAAAAATTGGATATCCAGATGTATGGCGCGAGTACAATGACGTAACAATAGATAGGAATAATTTTTTTGAAAATGTTGTGGCTTTGCGTAAAGATGAATACCAATATTCACTTAAAGAATTGAACCAACCACCTAATAGGGAAGAATGGGGTACCACACCTTCAACAGTAACTGCCTATTATAACCCAGCATTAAACGAAATCGTATTTCCAGCTGGAATCTTGCAAGCGCCCTATTTCGATCTGTATGCCGATGATGCCGTTAATTATGGAGGAATTGGAATGGTGATTGGTCATGAGTTTACCCATGCTTTTGATGACCAAGGAGCGCAGTATGATAAAGACGGAAATGTGACCGATTGGTGGACCGAAGATGATTACACTAAGTTTAAGGCCAAAACCCAACAAATCATTGACCAATACAGCGCTTTCACGGTATTGGATAGCGTTCATCTTAAAGGAGCGCTTACTGTGGGCGAAAACACAGCAGATAATGGTGGTATTGCTATTGCCTATGATGCGTTTAAAATGACAGCCCAAGGGAAGGATACTACAAAAATAGGAGGATTTACGGCTGACCAGCGTTTCTTTTTATCCATAGCTCGTATTTGGCGTGTTAAAACAAGAGATGAATTTCTAAGGAACTATGTAGCAACCGACCCACATTCTCCACCCATCTGGCGTGTGAATGGGCCGCTCATGAATTTCACACCATTTTATGAGGCCTTTGACCTACAACCTGGGGACGCTAATTATAGAACGGAAGCAGAGCGTGTCAAAATTTGGTAGTATAGCGCTTTTGGTTTTTATTGATTCTTAAAGGTAACCATGGGTATTTCGTTTTTGGGATTGTGTGACAGTCTATTAGAATAGAGAAATAGCTTGCCCGTAAACGAATTTCCGACTTCCAATTGCATATAGACCAAACCATGTCGGGTGGCCAATGTATAGTGCTGTCCACTTCCCAAATAGTGAATTGTATTTGATTTTAAGAAACCATCGCTTTTTGTTTGTAAGAGCCCTTTTTTGCCGTCCAATGAAAATACACCGTCGTAGACTTCTTTTCCCTTTTCTGAATTTAAAGTAACGCTAACCACCTTCTTCGGTATCTGAATAGTTGTTTCTTTATCCCCGTTATTTCTAATTATTTCAGCAAAAATATGAGCAGTTTCTTCAATTAGAACTTGACAATCTGCATTCACCATTAAGCTGATGTTTAGATTTTCATCAGGGTAATGCACAATAACGTCCGTGCTCCTCGCCAACTTCCAGCATGTTCCATGACTCTATTATCAAATGGATCGAAGGAAGAGCGCCAAGCTATCCCGACATTGGTTTTTGTGCCATTTTTTAATTCATGGCTAGTAAACATATCATCAACCACTATTTCTGAAATAAACCCGTTGGTATACCCCTCCATCATTTTCACTAAATCTGAAGGGGTCGTTCTAAAACCAGCACCTGGTATTTTATAACTAGCGTTCGTAATTTTTTCTAAGCGCAACGTATCATTTTTCACATAATATATTTGGGCATCCTTTTTAGTCAGCTTTTTTATATGCTCAGCGCCAGAATTTGTCATGCCCAGCGGTTTAAAAATTGCCTCATTCATATAATCTAGATAGGTTTCCCCAGAGGCACCCTCTATCACAGCAGCTAATAAGTTATAGGCATGCGTAGAATACTTATAATCTGTGTCTGGTTCAAATAGGAGAGGAGCTCTCATTAAGCCTACTGTTTCTTCTATAGTATCGTACTGTCTTTTCTTATAGCGTTCTCCTTTCGGTCTATGTGCTAGTCCCGCTGTATGTCCTGCCAATTGGCGAGTGGTTAAGTGGGCATAGTCTTTATTAATGTAGGGTACATATTGACCGATTGGCGCATCAAAATCAAGTTTCCCTTCAGATGCTAAACGACCTAAGGCCGTGGCGGTAATAACTTTTGCTACCGAGGCCGTTCTTAATTTGATTGTGGAGTCCATTGGTATGCTTTCTTCAACATTGGCATAGCCGAACCCTTCAGCGTAAATAACACTTCCATTCTTACTTACAGCTATTGAAAGTCCGGGAGCTTTGGTTTGCTCCAGGAATGCTTCAGCTAAGGTTTCAACTTCTAGACGCACTGGGTTGGGTAGCTTCTCTTGAGCGTTTAGGTTTAATGAGAAAAGAAGAAGCAGTAGATACATATGGAATGATATTTATTATACATGGTAACTATTTGGATTGAATTGAAGTTGAGACTAACCTTTGGCACCTTTACTTAAGAGGTAGGCAATAACTTCAGTATGTTTGCCTCGTTTTGCCATTTTAAGGGCGTTTCTTTTTTCTGAATTTATTGAATACCCATCACGGACGGTTTTATTAATAGTTGCCCCTTTTTCAATGAGATAGGTGACTACTTCAAGATGTCCGCTCCAAGCGGCTCCTATGAGTGGTGTTTCATCGCCACTAATATGTACATTGACATCTGCTCCTGAATCCACCAACAATCGAACGACGTCGAGATGACCATTTTTAGCCGCCATAATTAAGGGGTTTCCGTCGTTAGAGCTTGACTTATTTACATCGGCGCCAAGCTTTACAAGTGCTTGAACCATGGCAAAATTACCTTGAGCTGAAGCCTGTATTAAGGCGGTACCATCTCTTCTAGTGGCTTTGTCAATATCTCCGGAATGGGAGAGTAGCAATTTTAAAATTTCAATATTGTCATATTTGCCAGCTAGCATAATGGCATTTCCATCCCCGGTGACTTCAGCATTTGGTTCGGCACCTTTCTTCAATAGCAATGAAACAATATCTTTATTTCCTCCTATTACCGCCGACATTAATGGCGTGCCGTCGCCGTTTAATTTGCGGTTCACTTTGGCACCATTTTCAACAAGGTACTTAGCCAAGTCATAATGACCATTTTGGGAAGCAATCATTAATGCGCTAGCGTCATTTATATATCGGTAGGTTACTTTTGCTTTATGATTTACAAGTAATTTCACCATTTCTAGATCACCATTACGAGCGGACATTCCCAAGGGAGAACGTGGCTGCTCCATGCCATCATAAGAGCAATTTGGATTCACGGTTTGCAATAGGTTTCTAACTTTGTCATAATCGCTACATTTCACTGCCATCAGTAAATCTTCACAGTTCTGTGATTGCAGCGCGTAGTTGCTGATAAATAAGGCTACTAAAAAAAGGGTGATTGTTTTCATAACTATTCTGTTTTATTGATTGTGAAGTAAATGTATGGTTGATGTAAGGGCATTTTGTAATAAAAAGACCAACGCCATATTCTAACCTTCAAAAAACGGATAGCGATATACCAAAGCATTCGTCATGCGGAATACTTAATCGGTGGGGAGCTAGGGCGTTTTTATAGATTTAATGGAATACTAAATACTTAAATAGCTACTTTTATCTTTTATGGAAAATCAATCATTGTTAGATCGAGTACTTCGTAATAGATGGTTAACGCACTTTTTATTTTGGAGCGGATTATTTCTGTTATTCACGGTTCTCGCAAGTTTAAATACAGGAGAAATTAGACCGCATTTAGTAACGGGACTCGCGTTGCTGCCTTCTCAAATGGCCGCTGCATATATCTTAAATTACTACCAGATTCCTCGTTTACTTTATAAAAAACAATACTTGATATTTGGAGTGTCGTTAGTGGTGCTAATTTATATTTTCTCGGCATTGGGAAGGATGAGTGTTGTGTATATTGCTGAGCCTTTTATTAGGGTCGATTTTGAACAAGAAACTATTGGAGAAATTTTATCAGATACCGCCTATTTATTTTCGGTATATTTCACGACAACTTATGTCTACGCCTTCGTGATGGTGCTGATAAAAACAGTGAAAATCCGGTTTGATGAACGACATAAAATAGAGATACTTCAAAAGGAAAAGGTAACGAACGAACTTCAGTTTTTAAAAGGACAAATACAACCACATTTTTTATTCAATACGTTGAATAACTTATATGCATTAACCCTTTCGAAGTCCGATTTGGCGCCTCAGGTAGTGCTTAAGCTTTCCGAATTGCTGGATTTCATATTGTATCAAAGCAATCAGTCTACCATTCCTATTTCAAAAGAAATTGAATTAATCCAAGGGTTTATTGATTTGGAAACTCTACGATATGGCGATAAAATTGCTATAAATTTTAATTCTGAGACCGAAAACAACAGCACACCAATTTCTCCATTATTACTTTTGCCTTTGGTTGAAAACGCCTTTAAACATGGAGTTAGCGGAAGTGCTAAAAACGCAAAAATCGAAATTAATTTAAAGGTTGATGCGAACGAGCTACGTTTTGAAATTTGTAATACGAAGCCAGGACTAGACGAATCTAAAAGCCTAAAAAGAAGTGGAATTGGCACAACAAATCTGAAACGTCAATTAGTGTTAAATTACCCCGATAAACATAGCCTCGAAATAGAAGAAACTTCCGAAGATTATTTGGTAAAGTTGTTTATTACATTAAATTCAGAATTGAATGATTAGATGCTTAATAATTGATGATGAGCCATTGGCAATTGAAGTGATCAAATCGCATTTGTCGCAGTTGTCTGAATTGGAATTGGTGGCTACCTTCAACAATCCAATAGAAGCTATAGAAACGATAAAGAATGATGCCATTGATCTCATTTTTTTAGACATCGAAATGCCTTTATTGTCCGGGATCGATTTTGTAAAAACAATTCCCAATGTGCCCAAGGTCATTTTCACGACCGCTTATCGTAATTATGCGATAGAAAGTTACGAGTTGGATGTAGTTGATTACCTTTTAAAACCCATAGCTTTTAGTCGCTTTTTTAAGGCCATAAATAAGTTTAAAAACAGTATGGCTCTTCCTGTATCAGTGATGGCCAATTCCGAAGAAACTATTGCAAATGACCATATCTATGTCAATGTAAATAAAAAGTTTGTCAAAATTAAGTTTGCTGACATCCTGTATATCGAAAGTATAAAAGATTATATCAGAATTCATCTACCTACTCAAAGTATCGTGACCAAGGATGCCATCGGCAATTTTGAAGACAAGTTACCCAGCGAATTTTTACGAACGCATCGCTCATTTATTGTCAATACTTCGAAAGTCACAGCATTCACGAAAGTGGATGTTGAAATTGGTGATAAAGAAGTTCCTATAGGTGCTAGCTATAAAGAAGCTGTGGTTCGTTTTCTGAAAGAGTGATGCGTTTTTGTATGCTGAACAGCTACTGTTGCAATTTCTTCAGCATTTCTACCGCGTTGTTGTTATTCGGATTCAACACTAATGATTTCTTATAGTTTTTGATTGCCTCTTCGTTTTTTCCGAGCGTCATTAGTGCTTCGGCATAACTATCATACGGATTGTCCTTGTCTGGAAAGACGTCGATACTCAATTTAAACACTTCGGCGGCATCTTTTGCATTTCCTGCGTGTAGGTACCTGTAGCCCGCCACAATCAATTTTGTTTCAGATATAGAGTAATCGGCATCGTCTTGGTGTGCTTTGTAAAACTGAATTCCTTTTTCAATCCCCTCTTTCGCAATGACTTCCGACATAAATTTTGCGAGTGGCTTGCGAGGGAAATCATAGGTAGTGTCGTTTAAAATCCCCGTTACTGCGGTAGTAATGGCATTTAGGTATGCACGTCTGGTATTATTCAGTAAAATAATGCTCGATTTGGTTTCCGGCATTCTGGTAAACAGTGCACAAAAACCATTCAAGGATCCACTATGGCCAATGGTGGCTATCCGGTCTGCGGTATTTCCTATGAGTTTGTCTTTTAGCTCCCACCCATAGCCATGATGCCCACCATAGTTGGAATCTGGAATGTATTTGGTAAAAAGCAAGTCAATATACTTTTGAGACATAAGGGTTTCGGTGTATAAGGCCTGATCAAAAAGAAACATATCTTCCACCGTGGAGTATATATTTCCTACCGCCGGGATATTCGACATATCCACATAATCGGAATTAAAATAATCTCCAAATCCTTTAAAATAGCCATTTGCCCTATGTTTTAAGAGTGTTCTACGCTTATCAACTCCCGTATTTTCCATTCCAAGAGGTGTTAGTATTTTTTCTTGTAATACCGTTTCATAGGGCTGGCCAGTGACTGTTTCAATGATATAGCCCAGCACCATATAGCCCGAATTGCTATAGGCAAATTTTTCTCCAGGCGTAAACTCCAAGTTTAAGCCTGAAAATTCCTCTACCAGTCGTTCAGGGCGTTGTCGGTCTGGATATTTGTTGATTGGAATGTTGTCGTCATAATCTCGTACCGTTCCAGACGTATGGGTTAACAGATGGTGTATGGTAATTTGTTCAGCATTTTTCCTTGGGTAGTTGGGTAGGTAAGCAGCAATAGGAGTGTGCAGATCTAAAGTGCCGACAGCTACCAATTGCATAATAAGCGTGGAGGTGAAGGGCTTGGTTATGGAAGCAATGCGAAACTTGGTGTCGCTGGTATTCGGCACGTCCCATTCCATATCGGCAAAACCGAAACCGTTTTTATAGATAATTTCTCCCTCATGTGCTACCAAAATGGAACCATTAAAGCCTTCATAGTCGGTGTACAAACTTACTAATTCAGCTATTTTGTCACTTTTACTAGTTGTTGCAACACGCTCTTCAGTATTCTTTTGGCCACAAGAGGTAAATTGAAAGCTAGTCACTATGAAAATCGCCATTAATAGGGCCGTAGGTAAAGTTCTTTGGTGATGGATCATATGGGTATATTCTGAAGTAAATTTGGAGTTAGGATATCGAGTCGATTAACAACCAAAAAGCTCGACGTGCATTTTGCCTGCTGCGTATTTGATGATAATGGGAATTTTTTCTAGTGTGCAACGTGGTTCAATGGTAAATTGGATAAACCCTTTCACATGAAAACTGTCTTCAGATTTGCGTTTCAATTTCAGTTGATACTTGGTGTCTTCCCGAACCCAATTGATGGTGCCATTCACAAAGGGGTGCAAGTCAACTTCTTCGACGGACCGTGGTGTTTCAACGAGGTCTGAAATGGATACCAGTTCTTCATTATCATCCAAATGAACCGTAAACTTACCTGTAAAGTCTCTTTTGGCGTTAGGTGATACAAAATGGGAACCGTTATATAATAGCATATTGAGTTCAAGCTCATATACACCATCTCCCAACTCATTCATATTCATTTTAAGCTCATAAGGTTCTGATTTGACCTTGGGCTTCTTCATGGTGTTCGTTTCAATGGCTAGGGTAGGAGCAGGAGCTTCCGCAATGGCCAACGCGTCTTTTGGTTGTGACTTGTCTGAATTGCAGCTTATACTTAAGATGAGTAAGCCGCTTGCTAAAAATTTGTACATGATCTATTCGTTTAAAGGATTATTAATGCGTTGTGAACCAACGGCAATGATGATACTCCAAAACTAACACAAGTATGGTGTGATGATGTCAAAAGAATGTAAAAAAAGTGTCAAAGGGTTGTGAAAAGTGCATTTGGTGATAGTGTATTTCAACTCGTTAGAAACCAATACAGAGTTGAAGCTAATTTTTTTTTCATTTAAAAAGTTAGCGGCGGTACATCAAGAATGTTTAGGTGAATAATTTAAAATACCCTTTAGCGGGTATTGATTTTTAGGCAGTTTTAAAGTTATTTTGAAGTGTTAACTTATTTAAAATAAAGTAATTATGGCTAAGGAAACTACAGATAGAAATATAACAAATGTTTTTATACCCAGAATAGGAAAAGATGTTTTTAAACCGGCACAAACTGATTTACATTTTTATAAAGACTCCAACATGTGTCTAACGGATACTAAAGGTTATGCAACGCCTAAAGGAATGAGTCCAATAGAAATTGTTCTAGGCGCTTCAGAAGGGTTTATACCGCTTTGGGCAAAGAACGTACATCTAAGATGGAGGTTTAACAGAAACTCTTTATTATATTTTCAGAACCCTGAAGGCGCAAAAAATGCTATTAGAGAATTGATTGCAGAAGCTTTGTTGCAGTGGGGTGATGCCGCACCGATTAAATTTAGCGAACACGAAGATGCCTGGGATTTTGAAATTGTGATTAAGCAATCCGATGATTGTAATAATTACGGCTGTACCCTTGCGAGTGCATTCTTCCCTGATGGCGGCCGTCATCAATTGGATATTTATCCAAAAATGTTCACGCAAATCAGAAAAGAACAAATAGACACAATCATTCATGAATTAGGACATGTTTTTGGGCTAAGACATTTTTTCGCTAACATAAGTGAGACCAGGTGGGCAAGCGAAATATATGGGGAACATAAACCATTTAGTATTATGAACTATGGACATAAGTCTGAACTTATGGAGTATGACAAATCAGACTTGAAGTCACTATATCAGAAAGTTTGGAGTGGTGAATTAAATTATATCAACGGGACCAGAATTGTCCAAGTTACTCCATATCATGAACTGATAAATAAGTAATGACAACGATCACTCCAATCAAAATTCCTATTAATCAAATTTTTCATCCATGTATACAATAAGCAAAAAGAGCGTAAGAATTTTATCGATTGCTCTTCCTGTTATCGGACTTATAGTGATAGTATTATATTCACTAACGGCTTCCGGTAAATTTGGAGTTCACAGGGCGATAGGTTTATTAACACTTGTGGCGTGCGCATCTTTTTTGAGCGGCGGGCTAGGAGGTCTTTTATTTGGAATTCCAAAAAAAAATGAAGCCAACATGAATAAGGCAAATAGTGCCAATTATATAGCGAATACTAATTTGGAAGAAATTTCTGATTGGTTAACGAAAATGATCGTAGGTATTGGTCTGGTACAAATTGATAAGCTATCAAATTGGATTGTTACGATATCTGAAAATATAATTTACCCTTTAAACCTGTCGGGTGGCTCTTCAATTTATGTAACCGCATTAATTATTTATTTTTTTATAATAGGTTTTATCGAAGGCTATTTGGGGACTCGAGTTTTCCTTCCTAGAGTATTTTCTAGGGCAGCAGGTTAGGTATAGTTTCTATTGTACGCATAACCTGCAGATATATTTATAGCATTTTGTATTATGGTTAACTGCCAAATACCTATCTCAAAATGTATCGTCATTGCACATTCACTATGCTTTAGATAAGCTTCTCAACCATGAAGGTGAATTGTTTGGAGATTTACTGAATCAGTTAATGCATCCATCCAATCTTTATGTTGAAGGTCTTAATTTCATAATAGCACCGGAAATGCAATCGATTATAGATTCCTTAGTTAACCCCTTTTTCGAAACAATGTAGGTGTTTCTTGAGTGCGTTTTTTAAAGGCGGCATTAAAGGCAGATTTCGAATTAAAGCCAACTTCGTAATAAATTTCTTTAATGTTTAAAGTGGTTTCAAGCAGCAATACCTTGGCTTCATTAATTCTATAATCGTTAATCCAATCGCTGAAGTTCTTTTTATAGACACTGTTAATTACTTCAGAAATTTGATTGACACTCAATCCAGTTTCATCAGAAACAATTTTTCGGCTTAATTCTGTATTCCTATATGCCTTTTTAACGATGACGAATGATTTGATCAAACTCATTTCTGTTTCATACACCTCAGAGTTTTGTGTCTCATATGGAATTCTAATTTTCAAGTTTGAAAATGATTCTGGATTTATAATTATTTGTCGAATAACAACTAATAAAAAAAAAGAGGTAAAAATGTTTTGTGCTGTGGTGCTAATTCGTATGGTTCTTAGGGCATTTGGAAGATCCAGGTTTATCCAGAGAACTTCGGTAATGTGAAGTAAAACAAGAGCTCCAAAGCCAATACCCAGTGTTTTCATCCAAACCTGACTCTTTTTCAGTTCAATGTTGGACTTTAGTTTTATGGTCGCTAAAAAATAAATTAACAATATGCCTGCGTAATAGGAACTGAATACCCATTGCGGCCAAACTTTAAAATAGAAAAAGGTCAACATACCCAGTTCAAGCGGAATAATTTGCCATAAAAAATATCGTGTAGTTAGACCATAAAATTTTCTGGTATAGTAATACAAGGCGGGACCAAACAGGATGACCATACCTACCGCAATTCTGGAAAAAATATGGATATCGATAACTTCTGAGAGATGAAGTTGTTCTGCCACAAGATGAATAATCAATGCTATTAGTAGCAGGATTAGATACGAATTACGGGTATTGGTTTTCGCTGGTAGAATTCGCAATATAAAAACCAATATACAGGTAATGGACAGCGTAAAAATATTAACAAAGATAGGCCACATAGTAATTTAAAAGTCTTGGGTCACAATTTATAAACGACGAGATGCATGGGCGTACTGATTGATAAACCACTACCAATTATCGCTTAATTCATTATTAATTTGAATCAAATATAATTCGAAAACTATGAAAAAGAACTGCATTTTTAGTCTATTACTATTATTTTATTTTACTCAGGGTAATTGTCAATTAGTTGAAACACTTGTGGAACATCCTAAGATTAAGGATGGGATGTACGTTGATGCTCAGGGCAATATTTACACCACTTCTGGAGGATTACAGAATGGTACCGAAATTGGCAAATACGATGTGGTTACAGACATCTATGATTTTAACTTCCAAAATGGTTTTTTTGGTCCTATCGATATTGACGAAAAGTCTAATGGAAATTTTGTAGTTACCAATTATGATAATGATTCGGTCTCAGAGGTAGATTTAAACACTGGGGTGGTCGATGTAATCGCAACAGGTTTGGATGGACCCGCTGGAATAGCAATTGATGATAATGATAACATTTACGTTTCAAATTTTGGAGCACCACCAAATTATACGGGGCATCAAATCCATAAGATAACGCCTGGAGGTTCGGTGAGTGTATTGGCCGATTCACCTTTGTTGTTCAGATTTCAAGCCATGGTTTTTAACGGTGAAGGGGAACTTATCGTCTCTTCCCAAGATAAGTTACTGAAGGTGGATACTGAAACGGGTGCCATCGAAATTTGGGTAGATCTGGGTAATATAGGCTTTGGACATATGATTTACAGAGAACTGGATTCCAGTATCTACGGAACTGCCACCAATGAGAGTAAAATTTACAAAATAGATGCGAATGCCACGCTTTCCATTTATGCGGGTTCAGTAGCTGGTTATCAAGATGGAGATTTGGGGACTGCGCTATTTAATGCACCGCTTGGCTTAGAAATATCGCCGAATGAGAATATATTGTATGTCGGTGATAGCAGTCGTTTGCGGCGCATTATTATGGATATTACTCTAGGAACCGAAGAACAGGATCTTAACAAACATGTGATCTATCCAAATCCATCATCAAACGGCTTGTTTAGTATTACCAATTCGAAACGTGAGGCCATTTTTATAGAAGTATTTGATCAAGCTGGACGACTCTTATTTTCAAGAATGGATGGTAGTCATCGTATAGGCCTTGATTTAAGTCTTCAAGTTCAAGGAATATATAACGTACGACTTACTTACGATTCGCAGGTATTTTATAAAAGAATTGTAAAGTATAATTAGATAAAGCAAAGAAACACTCATCTCAAAATGTTTTAATTTTGTTATTGTTGCTATGGCGCTAAACAAAAGGAGTTCAATCATATGAAAGGTTTAGCGCTTTCATTTAGAGTAGAATGGAACACTTATTAAAGGAAAGGACAGGCGCAAGGGAGGCATGTGTATGAAATGGTTCATAAATAAAGAGGAACCTGCTTTCAGTAAAAAAATCGATGTTAAAATAACAATTGAATAACAGTTCCACTATTTTCAATCGTATTAACTTGAATTTTCCCTTTATGCAGAAACATAATTTGTTGACATAAACTTAAACCAATACCACTACCATTCTTTTTGGAACTAAAAAACGGGATAAAGATCTTATCTACTATTTCATCCGGAATCCCTTTTCCGTTATCTGAAACTTTAATTATACCAGCACCTTTGTTAGTTTGCTTTGCAGAAATACTAATTTTTGGATGCTCACTATCCTTGCAAGCTTCTATAGCATTAAGAATTAAATTTGGCAATGATATACTTGTGTGACCCAAAGACAGCTGGGTGGTCCTTTTGTTTTTTTCGATCTTAAACTCTTTCGTATAATTATCAAATTGGTTGGAGTCAAAATTGGGATAGAAATCTTTGTAGATAGTTACCAATTCTTGGATGGTTAAATTCGGTAAGTAATATTCTTCAGGAACGAAGAATAGCTCTTTTAGAAAACTCACTTGTCTTTTTCGAGGGATAGAACCAAAAACTTCACAAGTTCCTTCTGTTGGAAAAAGCATTCCAGTAATATTTTTAATGAGTGTTGATTTTCCAGCTCCATTTTTTCCTAGTAGCCCGTATATTTTGCCAGGCATTAAGCTGAAGTTGAGCTCCCTAAATATTGTTGCTTTTCTGGAATAACGATACCCTAGATTATTAATGTTGATCATTTTTATTGTAAATTCAGATTGAAGCTAAATTAGAAATGAAGCTAGAAAGAAGAAAAAATAATCAATGAAATGGGCTGTTTTTTTAATGAAACAATCAAAACTGCCAACAAAGGGACTTTCGGTATAAATCGTCGGGGAAAACACTTAAACTAGCCTTTTTCACACTGATATAGGTCGATAAGCTTGTGGAAAAGAGGATGGTGATGGTGTAAAAAAAATGAATAAATGAAAGATAGTTGCACTAAATGGCTGTTTTTTAATTTAATGGCACCATCTTTGCCTTATAACAAGTATTAATAAATTAAATTACATTACAATGAGTAAAGGAACAGTAAAATTTTTCAACGACACTAAAGGTTTTGGATTCATCACTGAAGAAGGAGTTGAAAAAGACCACTTTGTACACATTTCAGGATTAGTAGACGAAATTCGCGAAGGCGACCAAGTTGAATTTGATCTTCAAGAAGGAAACAAAGGTTTAAACGCAGTGAACGTAAAAGTTATCTAATATATATCTTTATATTTTCAAAGAAAGCCCGTCCTAACCGACGGGCTTTTTTATTAGTCGTTTTTTCGATTTAAATCAATTAATAAGAAGTACTTTCGCGCCTTCTAAAATTTCAGAATTATGAAGCGCATTAATAAGTACAAGAAGTTATTTGGAGTAGAAAAGGAAATCGATCTTAAACTACTAAAGAGAAGTTACCGAGATCTAGTAAAAGAATGGCATCCAGATAAATTCCAAGATGGAGATGCGCTAAAGCAAGAAGCTGAAATACAGAGCCGGACTATTATAGACGGTTACCACTTTTTAGTAAGTATGGCTCCTGAAACCAAAGAGAAAAACTTCCCTGTCTATACCGAGACCATTACCACTGCCGCTATTGAAGATTACCAGCATAAAGGACTTCTACTTGAAATTACCTTTACCGATGGTGCTACTTACGAGTATTTTGGAGTTCCCAAGCCCATCTATCTCAAAATGGTTAACAGCGGAAATCTCAATCGCTTTGCAAAACGAACCATCTACCCAAAATATACCTATCGTAAATCCAAACGAACTCGTGAAGAGGCATAAAGGCTAGTTAGAATAGGGATAAAGCTATTTCAAGAGCTTATTAATATTCAGCTTATATATTTTCCCGATGGGTATCGTGTGCTCTTTAATCCGTATTCTATTGCCTTCAATCAGATCAATTTTATCGATCGAAATTACATAGGATTTATGCGTTCTTATAAATTGGTTGACGGGAAGGGTTTCTTCAAAGTTTGACAATGTTTGGTGCGTAATTATGACTTGATTTGGCAAATACACTTTCACATAATTACCATAAGCCTCGGCAAATAAGATATCTTCTAAGTTTACTTTGAAATATTTCTTGTTGTCCTTTAAAAAGATGCTGCTCGAGCTTTTAGTTGCGGGTTCATTTATAATCTCACCTTTTACAGGCGTAGTAGGGCCGTCGCTTAGTTTGTTTACTGCTGAAATGAACCGTTGAAAACTAAATGGTTTCAGTAAATAGTCACTCACACTTAACTCATAGCCTTCAAGAGCAAATTCAGAGTAGGCAGTCGTAACGATTACTTTTGGAGGGTTTTTTATGGTTTTCAGAAATTCAAAACCTGAAAGCTTGGGCATATTAATATCCAAAAAAATAAGATCAACTTCATGTTTGCTTAGATAATCAATAGCTTCAAAAGCAGTATAACAATGTTTCTTTAAAACTAAATTCGGTAAATTCTTTCCGTAGTTTTCAATAATATCATGTGCCGCATCTTCGTCATCAACTATTATATACTTTATCATTCTAAAATTATTTGTAACGATGCATAATATATAGATTTCTCCTTCGAAACTATAAGTTTGTGTTTGTTCGGATAGAGCAGTTCTAAACGACTTTTAAGGTTCGCCAGCCCAATTCCCAGATTTGAGTGCTCCATATCGGTGTCAAAGTTATTTTTTATTTCAAAAGTAATACTATCCGCGTCTTCCACCATATTTACATGAACAAAGGCATTGTCGGTAAGCTTCTCGACACCATGTTTAAATGCATTTTCCAATAGGATAATGAATAAAAGAGGAGCTATCTTTCTTTGAGAATCTTGAATCGTATCTGTAAATTGAACGTCAATCGTTTTATGATATCTAGTGACGTTTAAATCGATATAATTCTTTAAATAGGTAAGTTCATCGGCTAGCGTTACGTTCTGTTTATTGCCTTCGTATACTGTAAAACGAATCATATCTGATAGTTTTAAAACATACTCTTGCGCATGGTCGGGATCCTTTTTTATTAAGGAATACAGGCAATTAAGGGAGTTAAAGAAAAAATGTGGGTTGATTTGATCCTTTAATAAAGCTAGTTCAGCTTTCGCCTTGTCGTTTTTTAGGGTTTGAATATTCTTCCAATTCATAAATACCCAAGAAAAAATAAGATAGAATATTTCAAGTGCCAATAAAGCTCTCACCGCATTTTTTAGAAACCCATCTGCTTCCGCTGTCACATCAACCGCAAAAAACAAAAGGGGAATGCTTATCGCATAAAAAATGTATTTATACTTCGTAAAAGAGGTATTGCTTTTTATCCGTTCCGTTGTAAATAGATAATACAGTACCGTAAAGAAGATGGTGCCTCCCAGGGATAAAGATAAAAGTGTAAATAATTCACTTTTTGCATGTCTAAAGATGAACATCAAAACGATGATGATTCCTGAAATGATTGCTGCTTTCCTAATTACTTTTTTCAAAGTCATAATTCAAATATATAAAGATTAAGCCTCAAAACTAGCAGAAGCGTTGAACGCCCAATAATCTAATTGACCAACGATCAATTTAAGAAGGTAAACGACAGTAGAAACCTGATTAAAGATGTTCACACGGTAGAATGGATTCCTTATCAAAATACTACAGACGTTCATCATAATTTTTTATACCCACCAAACTTTGACCATACGTTTGTACAGAATTTATAAAACAAACTAAAATGAAAAAATTGATTACCATTATGATATTAGGGTTTTTACCTCTGATTTCAGTAGCGCAAAAGAGTTCAAATCAAGAATTGATTAAAACTTTAGAAAAGGAAACACCAATCGCATTAAAGGAAAACAATGTGCCGGGAATGGCCATTGCAATTATTGAGAATGGGAAGGTCGTGTTTAAAAAGGGTTTTGGGTTTGCAGATGTTGCCAATCAAAAAGAAGTGAGTAGCAATAGCGGATTCAACATTGGTTCTATTTCAAAAATGTTCACTGCGTGGGGAGTTATGAAGCTAGTAGAAGATCGAAAAGTAAAATTAGACGATCCTGTTTCCAAGTATTTAAAGCGTTGGACCATCCCAATAAACGAGTTCGACGCCAATAAAGTAACCATTAGAAGCTTACTCTCACATACTGCAGGTTTTAATGTACATGGTTATAATGGATATGAATCTAAAAAGGAGTTACCGACACTAGAGGAATGTTTATTAGGAACTACGAGTTCAGATAATACCGTGAGCTTAAAAACGGCACCTGAGAGCAAGTGGGATTATTCCGGTGGTGGTTATACCATATTACAACTACTCATAGAAGAGGTGAGTGGCCAATCATTTTCAGATTATATGGATGTTTCGATATTTAAACCGTTAAAAATGAAGCATTCAAGCTTCGATATCAGTCGGAAAATCATTAAAAATTCGGCAAAGGCTTATAATGAAAAGGGGGAGGAGATTGCTTTAAGATTATTTGCCGCTCAAGCCGCCGCAGGTTTGCACACTACTTTGGAAGACCTAATTGTCTTTACTGAAGCTTCATTCTCTGATAATGCAGTATTAACAAAGGCAAGCATTCAGCAATTGATTGCACCAACAGATTTGTCCAAAGGAAATTATGGAATGGGTTATATGGTAATGAATCGTTTCGGAGACTTTACACTCACTGGACATGGTGGTTCTAATGAAGGATGGCATTCTGGTTTGATGTTAGATTTCGCAACAAAATCAGGCATAATTGCCCTGACCAATGGGGATTCAGGTAAGAATGTACTCTTTGGAAGTATGAAAACTTGGGCAAACTGGCGCTCAAAGGAATAACTCTATAGCATTCACAGTTCGAAACCAAAAAAGCCCCTGAAAAGGGGCTTTTTTCTTTTGTATGAAAAGATTCATCTCAAAAAATAGTACTACAATGTTATTGAAATAGTGAGGTAAGGAGAAATGTGAATGGAATGGAGTTGCTTTTTTCTCTGAACGCTCGTTGTTGTTTTGTATCATTTTAATAAAATACCTACATTGTCTTTGAACAAACATAGCTGAAATTAACCGAATGCAGTAAAAAAGCAATTTAATGGCAACTACAAAAAGATACAAAGTAAATATCAAATATATTGTAACCGTTATTCTGATGATCTACTCTTTTAATGGATTCTGTCAAGATATTTATGAGGGTAAAATAATCGATAGTAGATCGAAAGTCTCGTTACCATGGGTTAACATTGGAATTATTGGAAAAAATGTTGGAACGGTTTCGAATGAAATGGGAGATTTTGAGATTCTGTTTAATGAAAAACATAGTATGGACACCTTAAGAATATCTATGCTAGGTTACAAAAGCTTGGTATATAAAGTCAATGATTTTAAAGGTAGGATACTCTTAGATCCAATTTTTCAGCTGCAAGAAGAACTGGTGCAACTGGACGAAGTAGTTATATCAAATCGAATAAAGAGAGCTTTTGTTTTGGGGAATACGGAATTCACTAATACAATGGTTTTTGGATTTCAATCTAACGAATTAGGAAATGAAATAGGAACCATAGTTAAGGTTGAAGATGGTCCTGTTACTATTGAAACAATAAACGTCAATATTTATAAAAACAAGCTCAAACGTTTTAAGTTCAGGTTGAATATTTATAATTTAAAAGAAGGAAGACCAAATAAAAATGTGCTTAATGAAAATATAATTATTGAATGCACCTTGAAAAAGGGGGAATACGCGATAGATGTGAGTTCTTATAACATCACGGCAGACGAAGATATCTTTGTGTCTTTAGAATGGATAGAAAACGCATCGAAAGAGCAGCTATATTTTTCAACTACGCCAGAAGGATCAAAAACATTTACAAGGCATGCAAGCCAAGCATATTGGGTTGAAGCGAAAAATGTAAGTTTGGGTTTAAATATTGGCGTTAAGTATTAGGACTGGAGGGGAGTGGTAAGGGGTATAGAATGTAATTTGCGATAAGTATCCTGTAAGTTTTAACTATTATACCGACTGGTACTCTAACAACACTAAACAATCCTATCATGAAACTACGAATGAAACTACGAATGAAACTTATAAGCAGTTACGCTGTGGCCCTTTTACTTATGGCTACCGTTAATGCTCAAAATACTGATGCTAAATCACTGGAGTTATTAAACGCCCTTGTAGCCGTAAATGGCGGTTATGAGCAACTGGCTGCTAAGAAAGATGTCCAGTTCCATTATGTGTATGATAATTTTGAAAAAGGAAAGGACGTGTCTACAGAACGCCACATTTTTGATGGCGAGCATTCTTGGGGCTCATATGAGCAACATGATTTAAATGTTATGCCTAGAATGGAAGGGACTGCCTTACAATCGCTAGTGGATGGAACTCCAACCTTAACTTTAGATGGAAAATCGATCACCGACCCAAAAGCAATTGGCGGTACGGTATTTTTGCGTAAAGTAAACTTCTATTGGTTTACCATGATGTATAAATTAAAAGACCCAGGAACAAACTACAAATACCTAGGTTCAGAAAAAGTAGGTGATATCACCTATGACAAGGTAAGTTTAATCTATAATGCCGATGTTACTAAAAAAGAGAAAAACGATGAGTATATCTTGTTTTTTAATCCAAAAACACATTTAATAGATCAATTCTATTTTTCATTACCGGATTGGGGGATAGACAAGCCAATTCTTAAAATGACCTTGGCCTATGAAACGGTAGATGGAATGTTAATTACTACGGTACGGAAAGGATTCATGCCTTCGGAAAAAGGAGAATATGTACCTATCGGAGTATATACTTTTAGTGACATTAAGTTCAACAATGGCTTTAAAAAAGAAGATTTTAAATTGTAATAATACAGTTTTTGATTTTTACTGAGGAAACAACCGTTATGCGGTTGTTTTTTTGTTTGGTAGTATTTGTTTAGCTGAATAGCCACATAAGCGCCGAGTGATCTTGCCATAGGTAGTGTCGTTTAGATAATTCTTCAAATTTATTCTGACCAAAATAATTTTCGCTCTGATGAAATTATCATTTCCTCAGTCTTTTTCAAGCGTTTTATCGTGATTTGCCTTTTAATCTTAAATCATTATTATGCTTAAGAAGTATCCTATACTAAAATGGACCTTGATTGTTTTTGGAGGTATTGTTGTTTTTCTATTTGCTTTCGGTTGGTGGTTCATTACGCTACTGCCTTCAGAAAATTCAAATATCGACCTGACAATATCACAAGTAGCAGATCTCCCTTATTTGTCTGAAGACCTTCAACCTTTTAGAGGAAAAATACTGGCGGTTGTTACTAGTACAAATACTATGGGAACAAGCGGTAAAGCTACTGGCTATGAGTTAACCGAATTGGCTCGTGCCTATTATGTGTTCCAAGCCAATGGTTTTGAAGTTGATATCGCAAGTCCGCTGGGTGGTGAACCGCCTGTTATCATTGATGACGATGATATGGGAGTCTTTGATTACGCCTTTTTGAATGATAGTATTGCCCAGTATAAAACAAGTCATACCATTCCAATTGATAAAGTTGTTGCTGAAGACTATGAAGCAATTTTTTTCGCTGGTGGGAAGGGCGCTATGTTCGATTTCCCCGACAATAAATACATTCAATCAATTGTTCGTGAGCTTTATCAAGCAGATAAGGTGGTGGGTGCTGTCTGTCACGGACCCGCTGCGTTGGTAAATGTGATGCAAAATAATGGTCGTCCATTACTTGAAAACAAAATGGTAAGTGGTTTTACCAATGAAGAAGAATTGTTATTAATACCCGATGCCGAGGCAATATTTCCTTTTTTGTTGCAAGACAAATTACTTGCACAAGGTGCTCGTTTTAATGAAGGGGCCATGTATTTAGAACAAATAAGTCATGATAAAAATTTGATTACAGGACAAAACCCATGGTCTACCTGGAAATTGGCAGAGACCATGGTGGCTCAAATGGGTTATACACCAAAATATAGGGAGATAACGGCTGAGGAAAACGCCATACGGGTATTGGAGGCTTATGAGACTCATGGGTCTCAAAAAGCCAAAGATTTAATAGATCATATTTGCGAAGTGGAAAACAAGCCTATTGCCAGACAACTAATAGCCATGCATAGCGTTGTGGCAGCAATGCAAGGTGAGCTGGGTAGATTTTTCGCCCTAGTTGGCGTGACATCTTATGCGAAACAAAAAGGATAGGATCGTTATTTAATGCATTGGCGGTTCTTTTAATTCATATGGAAAACCTTAGTTTAACAAAGAATTTATACATTGTCAGTCCATCAATTATCCTAAGGTTTAAGTAAAACAAGAAAGTGGGTTTTTTAGAAATTCTTCTTATCATTTTAAGTAGTGCTGGACTTTTGCATGGGATCTTATTTGCTATCTATCTTTGTGTTTTTAAAAAGAAAAAAACGTTGACCAACCTCTTGTTGGGATTGATTCTTGTTTTTATGGCCTTTCGGATTGGGAAGTCTGTGATGCTGAATTTTGGTGATGGTCTGGAGCCCATTTTCATTTTTGCTGGTTTGGCGCTGTTATTATTGATAGGTCCCCTATTAAGATGGTACGTTTTGGGAATGACACGTCCGGGTTTTAAGCTGTCGAAGTCATACTATATCGAATTGATTCCATTTGTTTTAATTTTTATTGCCAGTCTTTTCGTCACTAGAGATTGGTATGAGAACAGCGAAAGAGTCATTGTTATTTTTGCCACTGGCCTTCTTTTTATTTACCTGCACTTACTGTTTTATATTACTTTGTCGTGGATAACGATGAAGCGGGTAAGGCATGCGCATCAAACAAAGTTTCAAACAAAATCTCAAAAGGCTGTTTTGGATTGGATACGCCTTTTAATCATTGGTCTTGCTCTCATTTGGGCGTCTTTTGTGCTGAATATTTTGGATGATACCGTGCCATATGTAGTTGGCCCTATTGTTTATTCATTGACTATTTATTTTTTAAGCTTTAAAGCATTTCAATTAAAGGTTACCGATATAGAGGGCGACGTGTTCAAAGCGAATGATAATCATATTCTATTCAATGAAATCAATGAAATGGTGGTGCACAATAAGCTGTACCTCCAATCGGATTTATCTCTTTCGAAGCTGAGCAAGAAAGTGGGTAAAAGCACACAATTAATTTCTTCGGTTATCAATGAACATGCCCGGCGAAATTTTAATGACTATATCAATTATTACCGAATTCAAGAGGCAAAGACATTGCTCTCAAACCATGAAAGTGAAAAATATACCATTTCATCCATTGCATTTGACATGGGCTTTAGCAGTTTGTCATCTTTCAATAGCGCCTTCAAAAAATTTGAAGACACGACACCATCTGCATATAGAAAGAACTAGATTTAATCAGATGCTTTTAATTAGAAAATGGAAACGATATCTAAAAGGGATACCTACTTACATTTTTATGCTGCCATAAAAGATTGATAATACTCCATTTGTCATCCAGTTTTATGAGATGTAAATATTCCACCCAATTATCTGAATATAATTTGACAGTCGCTATTCTATGATAAATATCTAATATTTTAATCTCGTTACTTGGTTTCGGAGGAAATCTAGTATTAGATTTATTCCAAGTTGTTGCATTATTTATCATCCGTTCTTTCGGAATTGCTGTAACAACTTCTTTTTTAAGGGCTCTACTATAACCTATCGTAACTTTATTTAGGCTATCATTCATTACTTCATTCATTAAATCTGGCTTCAATTCTTGTAAAGCAATTAAATAGCCCAAGGAGATTCTTTTGATTTCTAACGAATCTTTTTGAGAAGCCTTTTCACTTAAAGTCACATACTGATTACTCACAATGACTCTTTCACGTAAAAATTTCATGTTTGGGTCATAATTCACTTGTTTGATATAATTTCCAAGGGCATCATATTCTTTAGTTCCAATAGAAAGCCCGAACTGATTCATCACTAATTTATCATTCTCATCGTGATAGGTATATTTCACGTGATTCCCATTGTCATCATAGGTATCTTGGTATGAAGCAACGCCAACCGTATTATTTGCGATTTTTAATTCTTCATTTAGATTGTAATTTGCGATCGGAGATCCGTCTTTTCTAAACACCATTCCTGTAATTCCAAATTCAAAATAATTAGAAATATTTCTGGGCTCATTTTTCAGATTATATCTTCTTTCAATAATCATTTTTTGATTCTTAGACCAATGGTACTCTGAAATTTCCCAATTAGACTCCATTGGCTTTTCATTCGCATCGAAAAATTCTAGTTTGGTATAATTCCCTTTCCTGTCTTTAGTAAAAACTTCTTTGTATACCTGACGGTCATTTGTAATCCTTTTACCGTTTTTGTCTAAAAAGATTCTCGTTTCCTTTCCTTTTTCATGCGTAATAATTGTTCTGTAAGCTCCAATAGTAGTAAGAGGATGTCTTCTTTCAGTAAAATAATGATTGTTGGTGATCTCAATCAACTCTTTACCGTCACTGTATTTAAAAACATAATGAGACGTATTCTTAGCCGTAGCCGAATCGATTGGATAGGTGCCTACTAGTTTTATATACGGAGAGACGTGATTGTATCTTAAATGTCTAAAATACTCCTTAGAGGTGTTGTTTTGAGCTAATGCAATGTTCGCTATAGAGAAAGCAAAAATTAAAATTGATAGTTTTTTAAAATTCATGGTTATCCGATTTAGTTTTTGTTCTTTTCGTTCAAGGCTTTTTCCTTGGCTTCAATTTCGGGCAATAATTTTAAATAGGCATCTACATCCCAAATAAGATCCCAACGATTTAAATTTTCCTGCATTGAGTTTAAACCCATTTTGGCTCTTCTTTTATCTACGTTTTTGGCATCATCCAATGGCAATACATACGGATTTTTGCTTTCTTTACCTATGGCTAATTGAGTTCCGTAAACTTGTCTTTTTCCTTGTCCTAAAACCAATCGGTCATAAAACATGGCATATTGCCTTTTCGGTAAATTGCCACTCTCTACAGCCTGAGTAACTAGAGGCAAGTATTTTAATTGAGTTTTTAAGTTTGAATGCTGAATGACCAGAAATAGGGTAGAAGTGCCTCTAGCACCAATCTTCTTTTTACTGGGCCAACCCTGAGTGTCTAAAATCTTACTGACCTTAATTAAGTTGATAGAGTCATTCTTAAGGATGGTTTGCCAAAAAGCCTTCATTTCCTTTGAATCTCTTCCATATTTTTCTTCTTTTGATCTAATCTGGTTTCTTGTACTCTGGTCATCAAAATAGATTTTATCTAAGACAGTCACCAACTTTTTGTCAAAGTATTTTTCAGTTTCGAATTTATTTTTCTGCATGACAGAAATCAATTCATTCCATCGTTTATCTTCATGAATATTGATTAAATCATCATCACTTTTTAGATGATTAATATCGTCCCACTTCAATTCGTTAGCGGCTATGAATAAATGCTTGTAGGCTGCAGAAACATTATTTGCTAAGGAGTAGATGCAAGCTGCATTGTATCGATCATGTAAAGGGACTTTGGGTTTTATTTTAAAGGCTTCTTCATAAAGGTCGGCAGAAGCTTTAAAGTCTTTGTCTAAGCATAACTTCCATCCAGCGCGTATTAATTCTGAATAACCCTTTGTATTCGTTTGTGCATTTAGGTTTGCTAAGCTTAGCATTACAAAGAACAAAACTGAAATGTAATTTCTCATTGTATCGGTTTTAAAATCGATGCAATCTAAAAAATGAATACATTATATTTTATATTTATAGACAGAATGGAATAAATCGCAAATGGAGAGTGGATTGTTGAATTTAAAACGATTCGAAGCTATAATGCCCATATCCGACATCACTTTATTCGTTTTTGTCTAGAAATGGTCAGCTATAGAGATTATTGCGTTATGTTTGATAGGATTTTTTTAAGTTGATCGCAAGTAGAAAATTGGAACGTATTTCTCTGAAGCGTTCTTTTCCTTTTTTAAAACCCGTAACACTTTTTGTCAAATCTGTATGCAATGAAAACCTTATTAAATAAAAATATACAGCGCCAGATCATTTTTTGGATGATCATGTTTAGCTTTCTATTGAGCTCTTATTGGTATCGAGATGGCAACAAATGGTATTTGGCTGAATATATTGGGTTTAAAGTGGCGCTACAGTTTTTATTGAGCTTAATTGTTCTTTACTTTTTGGTTCCCACATTACTGCATAAAAAGAAGAAACTTCAATTCGTATTGGCAACCTTATTTTTTATTTATGTAATTCAAACCTTATATAGTGTGGTAAGAATACATTATTTTGAAGTGCAATATCCGGAAATTTATGAAAGATACCCACCCTATCTATTATGGGATAGAATGGCCTCTATACCGGCATTTTTAAACAATATTACCTGGGTTGCTTTCCCATCAATTATTCTATTAGCCATTCAGCATTATAGCGACCAGAAAGACATGGTGGAGTTGAAAGAACAAAAAAAATCCACCGAACTTAACTTGTTGAAGAATCAACTGAATCCACATTTTTTATTCAATACTCTGAATAATTTATATGCGTTGGCTTTAAAAAAATCGGATAAAACTCCAGAAGTAATAGCGAAGTTATCTGAGATTCTAGATTATATACTATACCAGTGTAAAGACAATTATGTCCCTATTAATAAAGAAATTGAATTGTTAGAAAACTACATTGCTTTAGAAAAAGTAAGATATGGAAGTAGAGTGGAAGTTGTTTTTGAAAAAAATGTTCAGGAAGATGTGAAAATCGCCCCGTTAATTTTACTGACTTTTGTTGAAAATGCCTTTAAACATGGTATTAGTCAAGAGTTACATAAAGGATTCATTGTATTATTTATTTCAGCAACAAATAAAGAAATTGTTTTTCGATTAACAAACACTAAACCCCCTAATAGTGTTGAAAGTCAGGCATCTGATAAAAAGTCTATTGGGATGCAAAACACAGAAAAGCAATTAAATTTGTTGTATCCAAAAGCCTATGTTTTAGAAATAGATGATACTAAGGAAAATTACAGTTTGGAATTAAAGATTCAAATTTCATGAGAAAGTATAAATGCTTAATTGTTGATGATGAAGAATTAGCCAGAGAGTTAATAGCAACTCATTTGGGTCAACTTCCAGAATTTGAAATCGTAGCAAGCTGCGCTTCAGCTATCGAAGCGAATACCATATTAAAAACGCAGACCATAGATTTATTGTTTCTTGATATCGAAATGCCCGTTATAAAAGGAACTGAGTTTTTAAAGAACTTAGTAATTAAACCTAAGGTAATATTTACGACGGCTCATAGAGAATATGCTATTGAGAGTTATGAATTGAATGTTATCGATTATTTATTGAAGCCCATCGTATTTATCCGCTTTTTTAAGGCCATTGAAAAATTTCTGGAAGGTCAAGTAGTAGTAGAAACTAATAATAATGCGCCAGAGTTAACCCATATCTTCGTTCAAAGTAATAAGAAAAGCATCAAAGTTGTGTTCGATGAGATTTTATATGTAGAGAGCATTAAGGATTATATAAAAATTCACACCACTAATTCTATATTGTCAATAAAACATGGGATATCTGCTTTTGAAGATAAGCTAGACCATCGTTTTTTAAGGGTACACAGGTCTTATATTGTCAATGCTCACAAAGTAACAGCGTATACGAAGCAAGATATTGAAATTGGAGAAAAAGAAATCCCCATTGGAGATTTGTATAAAAAAAGTGCTTTGGAAAAATTGAAATTTTAAAGGGTAAACCTCTGACTCGTAGTAGGTGCTAGCCAAATTCATTCCTGGTTATAAAGTATTTTAAAAAGAAGTTACAACTATTTGAATGGATCATTAACTGTTATACAGCTTGCTAACAGTGCTTTTATAGGTGTGACCAATAGGAATTTTATGCTCATTGATTAAAATACGATTGCCTTCTATAAATTTTATTTTATCTATGGTTACAATAAATGATTTATGAACTCTCAAAAATTTACCATCATTTAAAATAGATTCATAATGAGATATTTTCTCATGGCTTACAATCATTTCATCCTTCAAAAATAGTTTGGTGTAGTTTCCGTAGGCTTCTATATATAGCAAGTCATTCAAATCAATTTGATGATGTTTTTTATCACCTTTAACAAAGAATCGAGTAGCGCTGGTTTCATTAGAAACTTCTTTTATAATTGTTTTTGTAGTTTGAGTATCTGAAACTTTATTTACAGCCTTTACCAGGCGATCGAAGCTAAAAGGTTTTAGGATATAGTCTACTACATTCAGTTCAAACCCTTCCAATGCATGTTCTTTATAAGCTGTTGTAATAATAGTTTTTGGAGGTTTTGATAGCGTTTTTAAAAAGTCTAAACCTCTTAGCTTAGGCATATTTATATCTAAAAACATGAAATCTACCGTGTTTTCATTTAAAAACTGCATTGCTTCCATAGCATTGTAACAATTCTTTTCCAATTGTATATGCGGCAACATACTACAAAACTCTTCTATAATTTCGTGTGCTAGAGGCTCGTCATCAATGATAATATACTTAAGCATGGTTCGAAACTTTTAAAGTGGTTTTATAGGTGCTATTTGTTTTTTCAACAGTCAATTCATGTTTTTCTTTATACAATAAAGAGAGTCTTCTTTTTAGGTTTTTTAATCCAATGCCGTTTGATTCAGATACTTCATTAGGATCAAAATTATTTTCAATTATAAAATAAATGAAATCATCGTCTTCATATAGGTTGATATGAATGAAGGCATTTTCAGTAAGCATTTCGATTCCATGCTTAAAAGCATTTTCTAATAGGATAATATACAATAAAGGAGCTATAGTTAAACTAGGATCAATAGCATGATCGAAAGTAATCTCCACAGATTTTTTATATCGAATTTTGTGTAATTCTATATAGTTGTTTAAGTATTCTATTTCATCTACAATTTTTACCGTTTCTTTTTCTCCTTCGTAGATTGTATAACGCATCATGTCTGATAACTTCAAAATCACATCCGGCGCTTGTTCTGAGTTTTTAACTGTTAAGGCATACAGATTATTCAGTGTATTGAAGAAAAAATGAGGATTTATTTGAGTTCTTAGCAAAGACAATTCAGTCTTAGATTTCTCAGCTTTTAAGTTCTGAACCCATTTCCACTGCTCAAATATCCACAAAAAGAATAAAACTGGCAGCGGTATAAAGAGGACGAAAAAAGGGAAGCTTTCTTTTATTGCTAAATAGGCTTCTAAACTCCCAGAAAAAAACCTTAAGTAAATGAAGTACAGAAATAAAGGTGCGTAAAAAAACACTATGAGCTTCCAGTATTTTTTTATAAAAGAAGGACTTAATACATACGCAAAACCTAGCCAAACCCCCATTAATAGAATGAGCGTAACAGGATTATCAGGCATTTCCATGTGATAGTCAAGAACAAATGCACTAATAAAGAGTACTATTAAACTGAGTATTCTTACTACTGTTTTCTTATATCTTTTATAGTAATGAATGGGTAAAGCAATTGCCAAACCCCAAAAGATGATGTAAAGAACAATCTCGTAGGACTTTTCTTTTGGAAGAATAATAAAGCCAATATAATCTAATAAATAGAATATCGGCGCAATGATAATAAACCCAAATAAAAAAGCTTTGTATTTTTTTAATAGCTGAACCATACTTCAAAATTAGCATTGTTAGTGGATTCTCACAACATTATTGATAAACACCACTAGTTTTAATACAAACACAAAGGTATTTAGGACTAAACAACTTTGATGCCCATTTTAAGAGTCTTTGACTCTATAAAATGCGCTTGTATCATATTTATTAGTTAGCCCTTTACATTGATTTTATGTTTGCCTCAAATTATAAAACAATACTATTATGAAAACAACAATCAAACATTTAGAAAAACCAAAAAGAAACTTACTACTAGCAATGTATGTTATAGGAGCAACCGCAACGGTAACAATTTACTCTTTAGTAGTAGCAATCAACACCATTTATTAATACAACATTTTTTAAAACACATATTATGAGAACAGTAAGCACAAATCAAATCACAAACAGATTAAACACAACCAATAGCTCTGTATGGAACGCAAAAAGACGTTTTAGATAAAAAAACAGTACTACTAGAACCCCGTTAATTTAAAAGCAAACAGACATGAATACATTACGAAGCTATGATCCAAGTAAAACCTATCCAACGGTAGTAAAGACATTCGGAGGAATACATATGATCATGAGAAAAATAATAACTTCAGTGATACTAATTCTTTGCCTAGGAAATGTAGCGGCACAAAACAATAAAATTCTAAAAAAAATAGAAAAAGAGCTTCATGCGGTCTTAGAAATCAGCAAAGCACCTGGGTTTGCTATTGCTATTGTAAAAGGAGATGAAATTATATATGCCAAAGGATTTGGTTATCGTGATTTAGAGAACAAACTACCCGTTACACCAAATACGGTATTTGCTATTGGTTCTACGACCAAAGCTTTTACAGCGTCTTTAATTGGAATTTTAGAAAGTGAAGGTAAAGTAAATTTAAACGAATCTCCTAGAACATATATTCCTGAATTGAACTTTTATAATTCAGAAATGAATTCACAAATAACGATTAAAGATTTAATGACACACCGTACAGGATTGCCACGTCATGATGGTTCCTGGAAAAGCTTTGGACTCAATTCAAAGGAAGAATTATTGACTCGAATAGCATTTCAAGAACCCATTGCACCTGTAAGAAACAAATGGGTATACAATAACTTCATGTATTTCGTTCAAGGCGTTATTGTTGAACGTTTGACCGAACAAAGTTGGAAGCAAAATATTGAACAGAAGTTCTTTAAGCCACTAGAAATGGCAAATTCAAACACAAACTTCGATGCATTAAAGAAGAATCCTCAATCGGCGATTGGCTATTATTTTGAAGATGGTATAAATGCAAAGATCGATTACTATGACATCGCTGCTATGGAGGCAGCAGGAGCTATAAACAGTTCAGTTACTGATATGTCAAAATGGATGGTGGCCTGGTTAAATAACGGACAATACAATGGAAAGCAAGTTGTGCCAAGCGCATACGTTAAAGCGGCTATGAGTTCACAAATGATTATTACGGGGAAATTCCCTAGAGATACTGATCCAAGCACGTTTATGAATAATTATGGCTACGGATGGTTTGTAAAGTCTTATAAAGGGCATTATCGTACAGCTCATGGTGGCGGTATTGATGGGTTTACGGCTGAAATTGCTTTGTTTCCTACTGACGATTTGGGAATTGTGATATTAACAAATCAAAACCAATCTGGACTCCCTCAAACTGTCAGAAATATGGTTTCAGATATATTATTAGATGCTCCTGAAACGGAGGACTGGATGGCACGATTAGAACAGCTTGTAGCGCAGCAAACAAAAATACAAGAAGCCAAAACTATCGAATCTATTAAGCCTGTTCATGCTTTAGAGCAATATACAGGAACCTACACACATAAAGGTTATGGAACCTTTGAAGTGACTGTAAAAAACGATTCTTTGATTGCTGAATTCCCTTTAAAAATGTTGTGGCTAAATCCGGTTCACCCTAATGTATTTGAAACTTATTATGTTGTTGAGAATAAAGTCGAAACAAAAAACCAAGATAATAGTATCAAATTCATTACGGATTTCAAAGGCACAATTACTGGCTTAGAAGTAGCGATAGAAAGAAGATTAGACCCTATTGTTTTTGAAAGAAAGCCTTTAAAACAAAATCAAACTAATTAAGCTAAAAGAATTCAATAAAAGACGAATAATTATGAACACACTTCAAATAAATAACCTTACCAAAACCTATCCTAACGGAGTAAAGGCATTAGACGGAATTAATCTAGAAATAACCAACGGTATGTTTGGTTTGCTAGGAGCTAATGGCGCTGGAAAATCCTCCTTAATGAGAACCATTGCTTCTTTGCAAGAACCCACCGCTGGTAGTATTTCATTTAATAATACGGATATCGTTCAAAATCCTGATGAAATTAGAAAGTACTTAGGGTATTTGCCACAAGAGTTTGGAGTGTACCCAAAAATTTCTGCAGAAAAATTACTGAATCACTTAGCAGTGCTAAAAGGAATACTAAATAAAAAGGAACGAAAGGAACAAGTAACAGCATTGTTGCAGCAGGTTAATTTATATCAACACAGAAAGAAGTCTGTATATACATTTTCTGGTGGTATGCGTCAACGTTTTGGTATTGCGCAAGCATTATTAGCGAATCCGAAAATTATTATTGTAGACGAACCAACAGCCGGTTTAGACCCAGAAGAAAGCAATCGTTTTCTAAACTTATTAAGTGAAATAGGGGAGAATGTAATCGTCATCTTATCCACACACATTGTAGAAGATGTAAGAAACTTATGTCCAAAGATGGCAATACTTTCCAACGGACAAATCATTTCAGAAGGAAACCCTGCAGAACTAGTAGCTAGTATCGAAGGAAAGATCTGGACAAAGATTATTCCTAAATCTGATCTTGATATTTATAAAAAAGCCTTTGATGTAGTTTCTACAAAACTAGTTTCTGGAGAAACTCAAATAAGAGTATTATCAGCACAAAAACCAGAAGCTAGTTTTGAGTTAATTACTCCAAATTTGGAAGATTTTTACTTCACGACAATATTCAATAATTCTAGTAAATAAGCCGAAGTTATGTTTAAGCAATTATTACAATTCGAAGTTTTTTACCAGTTAAAACAACGTGCATTTCCAATATTCACCATTTTGTTTTTAGCATTAGGCTATTTTGCTGGAAGTCGAGGTTTTGCTCCTACGGGAGAAGATTTTAACTCTATATATCAGGTCTATTTTCATACAAGCATTATTACTTTAGGAAGTGTATTTATTATTATGTTTTTTGCCATTAGCGCAATGCTAAGAGATAAACAGCATAATATGGAAGGCATGATTTTTGGCTCTTCAATAAAAAAAGCACATTATTTTTGGAGTCGTTTTTTGGGCACATTTATTTTTAGCGTATTGGCTTTTTCACCCTTTTTATTAGGCTATGCTTTCGGAAACCATTTTTCGAGTTTGGATCCAGAAAGGTTAGGAGATTTCCAATTGATGACCTATGTACAGCCATGGTTGTATATTGTATTGCCTAATATTTTTATCTGTGCTACCATTGTATTTTCTGTGAGCGCAATCACAAAAAATAGTACAGCAACCTATGTAAGTGCCGTTTTTATTTACATGCTGTATTTTGTGAGTTCCATCTTTCTTAATTCACCAGTAATGGCTCAAGCGACTCCTGCATCTCCAGAAAGTATGGCCATTGCTGCAATTGCAGATCCATTCGCACTTGCTGCCTTCTTTGAGCAAACTCAATATTGGACACCTTTTCAAAAGAATACCCAATTGCTTTCTTTTTCAGGCTTGTTTTTATGGAATAGACTTGTTTGGATATTGGTTTCAATAGGAATATTATTATCAACATATAGATTGTTTTCTTTTAGGAAAATTTCAAAAAAAGTAAAGAAAGAAACAAAGCAGAAAAAGGAAAAGGTGCAACTATTGGCATATCAACCAAAAATGGCTTTGCATAATTTTAAAGCGCAAAAAATGGCATTGTTTGCGCTGTTAAAATTAGAAATGAAAAGTGTTTTTAAAAGCCTACCGTTTATAGCGGTTTTGTTAATGTGGTTGTTTATTGTATTCTCAGAATTATATTCAACAGTAATTGGTGGTGGAGCATATGGTGTAAGTGTGTATCCTTTTACCAATCAACTGATCGGTTTAATAGTAGCACCATTAACCATTTTCAGTTTAATATTAATCATTTTTTATAGTTCAGATATTGTTTGGAAAGAACGTAGTTTAAATTTTAATTTAATTATGGATGCAACACCAGTAAAAAACTGGGTATTCTTTTCATCAAAATTAAGCGCATTGGTGTTGCTTCCAATAATTCTGATTACTACTGGAATTGCAATGTGTATCGCCTTCCAGGTAGTATTAGGTTACACAAATTTTGAATTCGGCTTATATGCTTCTCTATATTATCATTACGGTTTACAGTTAGTTGTGTTTTCTATGATTGCCTTATTTATAAACAGTTTGGCAAAGAACAAATATATGGGCATGGGAATCTTCGGATTGATTGTACTGTTAGCTATGAAAGCAGATATGCTTGGCCTTCAACATCCATTAACAACTCTTGGGTTTATACCAAGACTTGAATCCAATAATATGGATGGATTTAATGGTGCTTCAAACCTTTTTAATCATCTAGCAATGTATTGGTTTGCCTTTGGTTTGATAGTAACTGTATTATCATTTAAAATTTGGAATAGGGGCGTCGTTGCAAACTTTACTGCAAAACTAAGACAACTAATCTCTGGTTGGACTGCTATTCAGAAAGTAACTTTCACAGGTTGTATGTTGTTGTTTATTGGAGCGGGTAGCTTGGTTTTTTATAACGTAAATGTTGTTTCTGAGTATGAAACGATGAATGATCAATTAGACTTTAGTGAAAACTATGAACGAAAATTTAAGAAACATGAAGACCTGGGAAAGCTAGTTCGTACATCCATGAAAACGGAAGTTGCTATCTATCCAAAAGAGAGAATGTATACTGTCATGGCTGATTATATGTTGAAAAATAAGAATGAACAGCCATTATCAGAACTGTTTATAACAGAAAGAACTCCGTTAGAAAATATCACTATAGAAAATGCTCGTTTAGTAACCTACGATGCTTTTTATGGAACTTATTTATTTCAGTTTGACAAACCTTTACAACCAAACGATTCTGTACGATATAGGTATGAATTAAGGAAAGAGTTAAAAGGCTATGAAGGAGACAACTCCATTGTAAACAATGGTACTTATATTAATCGTTTTGGAAATTTTGAGCCCAGGTTATGGTATAGTTCGGGATTTGAAATTTCAAACAGGAATGAACGTAAAAAAAGGAATTTACCTGCACGTATAGTGGAAGATAATTCAGAATCTCATATTGTATTAGACGATGTTAAATTTCAAAAAGTAAGTTTCGAAACTATTATTTCTACAAGTAGTGATCAAACGGCACTTAGTTCTGGTCGTTTAATAAAAGAATGGTCAGAGAATAATAGAAACTATTATCATTATAAATCTAGTGATAAGATTTTACCAGCAGTAGGCTATTTCTCTGCTAATTATACCTCTAAAAAAGTTAATTATAAAGGTATCTCCATCGAGCAATATTATGATGCGAATCACGATTTTAATATTGAAGACATTGAAAACAGTGTGAAACAAACCTTGGACTATTGTCAAGAAAACTTTGGAGCCTATGCTTTTGATCATGTAAGAATTGCTGAAGTCCCTTCACATTGGCCGTTTGGAGGCTTTGCGCACCCAGGAGTTATCAGTATGGTAGAGGACAGATTATATTTGTCTGACGTAAGCAATGACGAGACTTTTAATGTGGTTGCAAAAAGAACCATACACGAAGTTGCACATCAATGGTGGGGACATACGCTGTCTGCAAAACCTGTTGATGGAGGGGCTATATTAGTTGAAGGACTTGCAAAATATACGGAAGCTGTAGTTATGGAGAAAATGTATGGAAAAGGAGCATTATATCAATTGACCGAAAGTGCTAGAAGTAGATATTTTATGGGGCGTTCTTTTGCAACAAATATTGAACCTCCAATGTATAGAATGGATGCCGAAGACTTTATCTCTTATGGTAAAGCTTTAAACGTTATGTTGGCTTTAAGAGATTTAATTGGTGAAAAGCAAGTAAATCAAGTTTTGAAAACACTCACAGATAGACATCGTTCTATCAATAAATTAGAAGTTAACTCCATTGAGTTTTTAGATGAAATCTACAAAGTAACACCGCAGGCTCAACATGTGTTAATTGATGATTGGTTTAAAAGAGTGATTACCTATGATTTAGGAATAGAAGAAAGTTCGTATAAAACATTGGCAAACGGCTCTTATGAGGTTACCGTTAAGGTAAATGCAAAGCGCTTTCAAACTTTAGTTGACGGAGAAATTAAACAAATCACTATAGATGAACTTATTAAAATAGGAGTCTTTACTACGCATCCATCTAAAGTAAAAGATGATAGTTCCGTGTTGTATTATGAATCAAATCGAATCAATAAAGAATTAACAGTGTTTAAAATCATTGTCAAAGAATTACCCACTTACATAGCGATTGATCCCTTTGCAACTAGATCTGATGAAAATACGGTAGATAATCTAATGTCTTTATAGAGCTTTGGATAGAAAGGAAGCTAAGTTTATCTTTCCATATACCTATCGAAGTATATACTTTCAGTGACTTTAAAAAAGAAGATTTTAAGTTGTAATGAGCAATTATTGCTAGTTTAAAAAGTCCATCCGTAGTGATGGGCTTTTTTTGTGGCCCTATTCCGCCGTGAGATTTGGAAACATGATTTTCCTTTTATGGCTACCCAGTGATGGGTTTATTAATACACTTACCGTACAAAAAAGGATGTTTTCAAGTTTGCTACCAACCTCATAAATACCCAAGATGAGGGTTATTAGTGCGTTGTGAACTAACAGCTCTGAGATTGATTATTTCGATTAAATCTCGCATTAGGGCAAGAACTTGAAATATTCTGACAGATTTACCTCGATTTGGTGGCCTTATAAAGAAGACATTTATTAAATTTAAACTCTCCCCTTCAAAAAACATACAAACTAATATTAAAATCACCTATGTCAAGTCGATATAAGAGTATTTCAGATGATATTTTGCAAGGGAGGGTCAAAGATGCTTTGAAAAAAATGGAAACTCTCTTACCTGAATTATCAGAGTATAACAAACGTGTGGTAAACTCATTTCAAAAGGTCTATAATGTGTATAATGAGCAATTCAACAGAGGTTTAATATCATTTGATGAAAAACAATATACCGTCAGTGATATTGGCATTCGTATTCTAGGATTTATCAATAAGCTTGAGTCGAGAAAGAAGAAACTTGAGGAAAACACAAATATCAGGGATATAATTGAACAAAAACTGATTTCTGAAACAACTTCCGCGGAAAGGCCATCAGTCTATATTTCTTATTCCTCCAAGGACTATGATTTTGTTCTAAGATTGGCTAAAGATTTAGTAGAAAACAATGTCAATTGTTGGTTAGATCAATGGGAGATAAAAGTGGGCGATTCTATTCCAGAAAAAATTGAGCAGGGATTGGGTAATGCTAAATTATTAGCGGTTGTAATTTCATTGAATTCTTTGAAATCTAAGTGGGTGGAAAAGGAATGGAAAACAAAATATTGGGATGAGGTGAACGAAGGTAAGGTAATGGTTCTACCAGTTTTAATAGAAGAATGTATCATTCCAAAACTATTGCAGACAAAAAAATACGCAGATTTCAGATCAATATATGTTCAAGGTCTAAATGACCTCATATCTGCTATTGGATTATTATCTGACGCTAGCTTTTATATTGGCGCAGAAGATTATAGTTCGCCTGATTATTGGGTGGAAAGAGGGGTTGAATACTATAATCAAGGACAAATTGATTTATCATTACATTTATTTAATAGAGCTATCAATTTGGAACCCACCCATTATAGGGCTAACTACAACTTAGGATTGGCATATACTAGACTGGGCAGATTGGATGAGGCTATTGTAAGAATGGCTAAAGCTTCAAACACGGATGCAGATTCAAGGAGACTATTAACAAAGCTTTTAATTGAGACCAAGGAGTTCACTGAATCATTGCGCTATATGGAATCATTTCAGGGAACTGAAGGAGATGAAGATTTTCATTACGATATGGGGCTTATATTTATGGGGCTTAAAGATTATGAAAGGGCTATAAGTGAATTCAAAAGGGCTCCTAATATATCTAGTTCGTGGCACAACATGGGAAACGTTTTTGCACGTATGTTAAACGAGGAGAAGGCCAATGAGGCATTTGAGAAAAGCATTTCAATTAACCCCAGTCAAACACAGGCATACAATGGAAAAGGAAATTCATTTATAAGGAGAGGCATGTTGTTAGAGGCTATAGAACAATTTGAATTTGCAATTGAAGTTGATTCAGACGACCCAATTTCCTATAGTAATTTAGCGGTTGCCTTGTATCAAAATTTTAGGATACAAGATTCGATTAACGCTCTCGATATCGCTTTATCATTAAAACCCGATTATGAAGAAGCTTGGTTTAATAAAGGTGTTGCTCATGAAGCAATTAACGAAAAAATGAAGGCATATAATGCATATCAAATCGCTATTAGGCTTGGAAGTAAAAATAAAAGGGCATCCTTTTTTTGTGCTAAATATGAAGAAGAGTTTGGGGATAGGTAACCAAAGAATAGATTTGTATCATAATGTTCTGTGATATGCATTGCCCTTGCTTTTTTGTCGAAGGGTCACTTTGCTTTGGAGAAAAATTAAAATTCTAGCCAAACTTTATTAATTTTTTTCTTTCAAATGGTATAGTTAAAAATGAATTGATACCCTTTAGGGCTAACTAGCACCTATTTTATCAAATTGGCGTGGAGCAAGTAAATACTCTTTGCCAGAAATGACAATAGAAGGGAAGGGGAATATCTAAGTTGGAAATGGATCAATAACACCTGTGAGTTTAATAGATTTTTTTTATCTCTTGAATAAAAAGAAGATCAAATCAAATTCGTGGTCTTCGCCCAAAAACTGTAGTTATCTTTGCTGAAAATATTTTATGCCAAAGCAGTTTTCAGATTTAGGGATTAATGAACACATCCAACAGAGTTTAGCCCAGTTGCAAATCTCTGTTCCAACAGATATTCAAGTAAAAACCATCCCTGTTGTTCTGAATCAAAAAGAAGATGTTGTTGTTCTAGCTAAAACAGGAACAGGAAAAACAGCTGCCTTTGGTCTGCCTTTACTACAGCTAATTGATGTAGAAAATACCAACGTACAAACGCTAATATTGGCGCCTACAAGAGAATTAGGGCACCAGATCTATGACAATTTAGTTTCCTTTGCTGCCGATAGCCCACAAATATCCATCGCAGCCGTATGTGGTGGAATTCCTATCAAACCTCAAATAGAACGTTTAGAAACCACTACGCATATTGTAATAGCAACTCCCGGGCGTTTGTTAGATTTAATGACACGTGGTGCCATTCATTTGAAAGATCTCAAGTATTTGGTATTGGATGAAGCCGATGAGATGGTGAGTGCCTTAAAAGAGGAGGTAGATAGTATTATAAAGGATATTCCAAAATCTAGAAGAACCTTATTGTTTACCGCCACCATGCCGGGGACCATAAAGCAATTGGTTCAAAATTATATGTCGAAACAGGTCGTGCATATTGAAGCGGACATGGCAACCTTGGGGCATCAAGGGATCGACCATCAATACGTGGTCGTAGAACCCATAGAAAAGCTAGAAGTATTACTTCATTTTTTAAATTCAAAAGAAGGCGAACGCGGAATAATATTCTGCAAAACGAAAGCTGCCGTCAATAAACTAGCAAAGAACTTAGCAATAAATAAATTCTCATCAGGGGCTATCCATGGTAGTTTAACCCAAGGAATTCGCGACCGGATCATGGGGCAATTTAGAGAGGGTTATATCGATATTTTAGTGGCTACCGATCTAGCAGCTCGTGGTATTGATGTAAAAGAGATTTCATACGTGGTCAATTATCATTTACCAGACACCTTTGATACCTATGTGCACAGAAGCGGACGAACGGCTAGGGCAGGGGCAACCGGCCTTTCATTGACCGTTTTGCAAAAAGAAGAGGTGGTAGACATTCCCGAATTTGAAAAGGAATTGGGTATTGTTTTTACTGAATTTAAAAAGGCAAACGCCCAAAGCATTGAAGAAAACAACGGATTGTTATGGGCAAGAAAAATATTTAAGGCAAAACCGAATCGTGACGTCTCCGAAGATTTTAAAGCCAAGATAAAAACGATCTTTCATCACCTAACAAAAGAGGAGCTCGTAGATAAAATATTATCAGATTATCTAGCGCAAACCAACAAGGAGAACCAAAAACGGGAGGCATCCAAAAAGAAATAGAAAAGCATGGCAAATATCATTAAAAGTCAACAGGATATTTTAACAAAATTAAATATTCATGTTTTAAATCCGATGCAGGAGGAGGCTATTCCTGTCATTGAAACAACAACCAATACCATCCTTTTATCTCCAACGGGAACTGGGAAAACATTGGCGTTTTTACTGCCATTATTAAAGGTGTTGGACCCAGAATCTAGCGAGGTTCAAGCACTAATTCTAGTGCCTTCAAGAGAATTGGCCATTCAAATTGAACAAGTAGCTCGCTCGATGGGTTCTGGCTATAAAGTGAATGCGGTTTATGGCGGTAGACCCATGTCTAAGGACAAGGTTGAAATGAAACATACCCCAGCTATTCTAATAGGTACACCAGGGAGAATATTAGATCATTTTAGAAATGACCGCTTTTCTAAAACAGAAATTAAAACCCTTATTTTGGACGAGTTTGACAAGTCCTTAGAAAATGGTTTTGAGAAGGAAATGAGTGGGATTATTAGTCAGTTGCCTAGCATCAATAAGCGCATTTTGACTTCAGCTACGCAGGGTGTTGCTATTCCCGGATTTGTTCGATTGGATAAACCAAGCATCATTAATTACCTGAAAGAGAAAACGACTTCAAAGTTAGCCATCAAAACAGTGATTTCTCCTAGTAAAGATAAACTAGAGACGCTGTTAGAATTGCTGGTACATACTGGGAACGAACCTGGGATTATTTTCTGTAATCTAAGAGACAGTATCGCTGATGTGAGTGACTACCTAAGACGAAAAAAGATTAGCCATACCTGCTTCTCAGGTGGTATGGAGCAAAAAGAAAGAGAACGCGCGCTTATTAAGTTTAGAAACGGGACCAGTCAGGTATTGGTAGCGACCGATTTGGCCTCAAGGGGTATCGATATTCCAGAAATCAAATATATTATTCATTATGAATTACCGCGCTTTGAAGAAGAGTTCATTCATAGAAATGGAAGAACAGCCCGAGTCACTGCAAAGGGAACGGCTTATATCTTGAAATGGAAAAATGAACGACTCCCTGAATTCATTAAAGACGTAAAAGGTTTAAATATTTCTGAAAAGGCACCTCATAGGCCACAATACTGGGAAACCTTATTTATTTCCGGAGGAAGAAAAGATAAGATCTCCAAAGGTGATATTGCCGGCTTATTTTTCAAAAAAGGCGGTATTACGAAAGACCAATTGGGTGTGATCGAGTTGAAACAAGATTGTGCTTTTGTAGCCATTCCACTAGCTATTGCTAATGAGTTGGTCGAAAAACTAAACAATTCCCGATTAAAAAAGAAAAAAGTACGGGTAACCGTTTTGTGATGCTAATGAAACCGCTCGCGGTTCACGACTTCCAAAATATAAAATGGTAGCAAAAAGTAAAACACCCGCCCGTACCGAAAAAGGAACGTTCGGGTGGGCTTTTTATGCGTCAGTGTAGTTACTGAGCTTATCGTAGTATAGGAGAGAACTGTTAATTTTAATATCCCAAATGTTAAACACATTATACCTTACCATTATTCTTGTTAATTTAATGACTTGGATCTAAGGACCTCCAGCTAATTTTGAAATTTCTTAAACATTCCCAAAATGAAAAGTCAGTTTTTTATAGCAATACCACTGGTTATGTTCTTTACGATTTGTGCAACAGCTCAAAAAATACCTCTTACCTCAAGTTCCGAAGAAGCTATCATCTATTATAATGAAGGTTGGGAATTGGAAGATAGATTAGAGCTGGACGCGGCAGAAATTTTATATAAGAAAGCCGTTGTCTTGGACAGTACTTTTGCCCTAGCTCATTTACGTTTGGCGATGGTTAAGGATAACTATGATGATAGAAAAGAGCGTTTGAAGGAAGCACTGAAGTATATTGATAAGATATCCGACGGGGAAAAACTATGGATCCTGGGCAGCGTGGATTTTTACGCTGAAGGTTATGATGGTTCCAAGGAATATAATTATTTCAAGCAGTTATTGGCATTGTATCCTAATGATGAGGTTGCCAATTATCTGTTTGGGTACGTAAATATTCACCATGGGACCCACAAGCCCGAGATTGCAATTCGTCATTTTAAAAAGGCGATGGACATAAACCCTAAATACATAAAGCCGGTGAATTATTTGGCTCATGCATATTTGGAAGCAAGAGATTATAAAAATGCCCTTGTTACTACCGAAGGGTATATGGCCTTGCTTCCTAATTCGGTTGATCCGTTGGATAGATTTGCGGAAATATTGATGAGAAGTGGGGCGTATCAAAAATCGATTGACGGTTACACAGAAGTATTAAAAATTGACAATAAATATCCTTGGGCCCTTATGGGAATAGCGGCTAACTTGAATTTTTTAAACAGACATAGTGAAGCGAGAACATACATTGAAAGACTAGACGAATCGATACTTAGTGATTATGAATATCGTCATAAATGGAAAGCTCAAGTTGTTTCCTATCTGGATGAAGGAGATACAGACAAGGCCATAGGTGTTTTAGAAGATCAGAAGCAAGAGAGTATTAGTGGCAAAAACTCCAGAGAGCCGTTATTTCATATTTATTATTCATTTTTAAGAAAAACAAGAATTTATTTTGAAAATGGTCAAGCAGAAAAGGGACTGACTGAGTATAAGAAATGGAACGAATACGTGCAGGAAAACATTAAATCTGAAGGCACCAAAACACGAATTCAGCATTTAAGTATTTATTACGAGGCCTATAAATTGTATTTGGAAGACAATACTGTTTTGGCGCTTGAAAAACTCGCCAGATTCCATAAAAAAAATGGAGAAACTGATGCTTCCAACATATTAACGGCCAGGATCTTCATGAAAGAGAAAAACTACCTTCAGGCGATTGAAAGACTAGAACAGACCGATATAACAAGCCCTTATAACCAATATTGGTTCATGGTGGCACTGGAGGGAAGCGGTAAGCTCGAAGCAGCAAAGCAATGGAGAGCGCAGATAGTGGATCTCAATGATCGAAATAACATAAATCTGGCCTTAGTTAGAAAAAAGGCAATTAGCGCCCTCAAGGATGGTAGTCCCTAGACAGAGACATCTTATGTCACTTGAGCTTGTTGTTTTGCATAATATGAAATTATGGTTACTATAAGACTGTGCTTTTGTAGCCATTTCACTAGCTATTGCTAATGAGTTGGTCGAAAAACTAAACAAGAGTCGATTGAAAAAGAAAAATGTACGGTTTATGATTCTCTAGCTTTTTTTGACCTTAAATATTGAGCTGCTCCCGCATTAATTTGAAAATCTAAATCTGATATAAAACAATCTATTTTGTCTTCTGGAAAATAGGTTTTAAATGTAGCTATGAAGTCTAAAATTTCATGGTAATACATTCTTAGTTTCTCTGAACTAGCATTGACCTCATTTTCAGTACACCAATTTAGAAAATCGGTTGATTCATCAATAAAAGATAATTCACCAAGTACAAGGAGCAAATTTAATAGCGGGTTTTGATCTAATAAATCATCATACTCATCCTTTATTTGAATAATGACTTTGTGCTCTCTAAAGGCAAATTGCACCGGTTTCAATCCAAAACCGATCTGATGATCATTCAGATAAACTATCTCAACACTATGCATTGTATAGAAATCTTTAAGTAGTTGTATTTCTGGATACATATTGGTAGCCTCGTTTTGTTTCTTCTAAGCTACACATATTTCTATTTAGTTGAGGAGACTTGAGCAACGCGTATTTAAAATGAAATGATGGCAGTACCAAGGCATCTGAGCGGAAGAGAGCCATAAATAGTGCTAGTGGTAAAAAAGCACCTCCTCCTTTTATAAGTTTTAAAAAACAATCCCTTTCCCGATAAGACAGAAAACTTCATTTCTATATTAAAAGAAGGTGCTTTTTTTGTATTTTAAAAATGAAATGAGAAAAATAATTTATACCCTTTCTTTGACGATAATTATTTTGGCATGTAGTGCTACAGATAATGATACGGTTGAATTCGATGGAGGGCAAGAACCAGTGGTAAGCAATAATGATTCAGAATATAATCTGCTGTTTATTGGAAATAGTTTAACGTCCTCTAATAATCTACCAGAGCTAGTAAAGACCTATGCAAAAACACAGGGAAAAGATATATCAGTTGCCACAATTTTAAAAAGCAACTATGCTTTAATTGACCATTGGAACGAAGGTACCATCCAATCTGGTGTTGAAAATAATGATTTTGATTTTGTGATTATTCAACAGGGTCCTTCATCACAACCCTATGGTAGAGCTTTGTTAATTGAATATGGTGGACGTATTAGTGAATTATGTAAAAACAATGATGCTAAACTTGCTTATTATATGGTATGGCCTTCATTAACTAATTACGATACATTTGATGGCGTTATCAATAGTTATCGTATTGCTGCTAATAGAACTAATGATATATTATGCCCCGTTGGAGCCGTTTGGAAGTCTTATTTTGATGAAACTGGAGATTTTTCATATTATGGAAATGATGGCTTTCACCCATCTCTAACCGGAAGTACTGTTGCAGCTCAAGTTATTTATGAATCTTTGTTTCCTAATTAAAAACTAAGTTAGGAACCATGAGGTAAGCCGCTCCGATTTATCTTTTTTTGACACTTTATATATGATTGTGAAGATCACCTCTTCACTGCAATGGGTTTCAACTGTATAAAACCAACCGCATCCAATATCCTGATAATTAAATAGGTGATATCAATTTCATACCACTTCACCCCAAAATTAGCGCTACTGGCGTGTTTGTGATGGTTGTTATGATAGCCTTCGCCCATCATTAAAAAGTCAAACCGAAAGAGATTTTTACTCGTGTTCTTCATCTGATAATTAACGTAACCATAAATATGACCAAACCAGTTAATGATGACCCCATGAATAGGTGCCATTAAAAAGGTGACGGGTAATAAGAGCCATTGCCACCAGGCAGTTGCAAAAAAGATGAAAAATAGCACATAGCCCGTCATCCAAAGTACTCTAGAATAGCGAGAACTCGCAAAGCGGTCAAAAGCTTTCCACTGGGGAACGTTTTTAGTAAAACGCTGATCCACAGCAATACGTTCTTTATTAATATCCTGATAGATGCTTTTTGTTTTCCACATCATGGTAAACAAATTAGCATCGTGAGAAGGAGAATGCGGGTCTTTTTCGGTATCGGTATAGGCATGATGCATCCGGTGCATAATTCCATAGCCATACGCACTTAAATAGCTAGAGCCTTGAAAAATCCATGTCAATACAAAGGTGATACGCTCCATGGTTTTAGACATGGTGAATACTTGATGTGCCGCATATCGATGCAAAAAGAAGGACTGAAAAAACAAGCCTACATACCAGAGCACCAAAACGAAAATAACAATCGTCATAACTTTTTTTTACAAAGATAAATTGAGAAGTCGAGAGAAACAATGAACCCAAATCAATAAAACAGCTTATACGCGTCTTCTAATTCTGCTTAAGGCTTGGGCAGTAATCCCAATATAAGAACTGATGTATTTCAAAGGAATCACCTTTAAGAGCTCTGGACGCTCCTTAAACAACTTCACATAGCGCTGCTCTGCGGTAAGATTCAATAGGTTTTGTTCCCGCTTCGATTTAATTAAAAACAGGCGTTCTGCTGTCAGCCGACCAATAAGATTCCCAATTTGAGTGTTTTTATACACAGCTTGTAAATCGGCGTAGCTAATGCTTAACAAGTAGGTTTCGGTCAATGCTTGTAATTGATAGGCGGATGGTTTCTGTGTTAAGAAGGAATCGTATGCACTAATAAACTGGTTTTTAAAGCTAAAGCCGAAGGTGATTTCTTTATCTGGATCTTCTTTCGGAATAAACAAACGCACCACGCCCGACTCGATAAACGAAATCGTGTTCTCAATCTCATGGAGTTTGAGAAAAACGGTTTTCTTCGGAATGACTCGCTGCTGTAATTTTGAAGTAAAAAACTCCCAATCTTCTGAAGAGATGGTCGCTATTTGATCTATGTAGGCTTTTATCTGTTGCAAATTTTTTGTCTAGGGGATGGTTGACACAAAGATAAGGTTTCGGATAGGTGTTTGAAGGTTTTTGATGGGGATATAGTAGTTCACTTGTCTTTTGCCCTGTCTTGAGTTTTTTGTTTAAGGAATGGGAGGGAAGCAAAATGTATGTGGAATGGAATATACTACAACTAGTTTACAAAATAAAGTTTATTTCAACTTGCTAGCAACGAATGATTTAAATCAAGAACATCGAAAGTCTTGAATCTAATGTAGATGCTTTAGTAAAGCGCTACCAAGATTTGGATATTTTTTCAGGAACAGTGCTCATTGCCGAACAAGGGAAACCCAAGTATCATAAGGCATTTGGTTTGGCAAATAGAGAAACCAATACAGCCAATACACTAAACACCAAATTTGATATTGGCTCGATGAATAAATCGTTTACCAAAACAGTTATACTGCAATTAGTAGAAGAAGGGAAGCTAAAGGTTACTGATACACTAGGGCAATACATTTCTGGTTTTCCAGCTATTGCCGCTAACAAGATTACAATTACAGACTTATTAGATCATTCTTCAGGTTACACAGACTATTGGGGTACCGATTTTAATGAATTACCAATAGATCAAAAAAGAATTCCAGCATTGGTAGAACGTATTAAAAAACTGAGATTAGAGTTTGAACCGGGAACTGATACTGCTTATAGCAACTCAGGTTATGTATTATTAGGCGCAATCATTGAAAAGGTAACGGGAAAAACATATCAAAAAAATGTGGTAGAACGCATTATTAAACCATTAGATATGACCGAAACTTATGTAATCGATAAGCATGAAGTACCCAATAGAGCCATTGGTTATTATAAAGATTTGAAAGGAAATATCTCTAATAACTTAGGCTTTGTTGAAGTTCCAAATCCTGATGGCGGTTTTCAATCTACGCCTCGAGATATTGTAAAATTTATTCGGAATACTTCTATGGAGCAACATTGCTGAGTAAAGCTACAAAATCGAATCCAGCCTTTTTTGGGCCCATTAATAAGCAGAAAACAACTGGAAAAGCAAATCTTATGGCTGGAGGATTTCCAGGAGCCAATACGGCTTATTTAGAAATCATGCGTGATGAAATTAGCATTATCGTATTTGCAAACATGGACGAACCTGTAGCAGAACAACTCGCCTCTGGAATTTTAGCATTAGTTAGAGGACAAGAACCAAAAACACCATCACTTCCAGCAAATCAAAATGTATACAATCATTATGTTAGCCATGGCATAAAATATGTAGAAGAGCATTTTTATAGCTTAATAGAAAATTTTCATTCCGAAGACCCAAAAGGCATGATTCTTAATGGTATTGGGTATGAATTTTTAAGAGAAGGAAAGCTTGATGAAGCACTTAAATTCTTTAAACTGAACGTTACGCTATTCCCAGAAGATGCGAATCCTTGGGATAGTCTAGGAGAAATTTACTTTGAACTTGGAGAAAATAAAAAAGCTTTAGAGTGTTACGAAAAAGCACTGGCAATGGATCCACATATGGAATCTGCACAGAAGATGATTAAAAAAATAAAAGAGACTAAGTGATTTAATGTAAGAGACCAATTTTAAAAAGGAACGGCCACTAGTAGCGTATGCTGAAGAGTGATGTAAAATACCGCTTTGTCATTGCTATGAAATCGCTGAAAGGGGAATTAAATGAAGTTATAAATTGAGGAGTCACCTGCTTTTAAAGTGGGTGATTTTTTTGTGGGTTAGGATGAGATTTCTTCGGAATGATCCACTGCTGTACTATTGAAGTTTAGAACTCGCAACCTTCTGCAGCAATCGTCGACATTTGATTTAATTAGGGTTTTGTCTGTTGTAATTATTTTTAATCAAGGGGATAGGTGATGTGAAGACAAGGGTTTGGGTAGTTGTTTTTTGGGTTTTTGGGTGGGATATCGTGTACTTATCAATCAAGAAAAGTACGGGTCACTGTTTTGTAATGTTTTGTAAAACAACTTTCTATAAATGGCGTTGGCACAGGGAAATACCCTGTAATATCTATTGTACCATTAGCTAAAAAGATACTATAGTACTCTACGAGGCACCTATCCTAGGCTTGTCAATAGGCAGCTTTGCTTAACTCAGCTGGTTGATATGGTTTTAGAGGTATTCGGGAATCTCACTCTGTGACAGTCGGTTGATGGAAGAGGAACTTTTGTGGAATGAATATAGATATCATGATATTTACGGTTTTCACGAAATAATTACCAATTAAACTTTAGTATATTTGATTTCCCCTTAAAAGTTGCTTTTAGCAAAGCATTAATTATTACCATGCGTTTTCTTATATGCCAGAATCTATAGAAGTCGAAAAACAAGATTTTCCGCAGGCTGTGATTATAACTGCTATTCAAATAGAATTTAATTCTGTTTGCGAACATTTATATGATTCTGAAGAAATAATTGGACCTAAAGGGACGGTCTATGAACAAGGTTATTTTGATGGAGGCGAAGCTATTTGGAAAGTGGGGGTAGCTCAAGTCGGTGCGGGTAATGTCCAATGTTGTATTGAAACAGAAAGAGCCATAGATTTTTTTAAACCGCGATTTGTAATTTTTGTTGGCATTGCTGGTGGTTTTAAGGATGATATAACTTTCGGCGATGTTGTTGTGGCAGAAAGAGCTTATCATTATGAGTTTGGGAAAATTGAAGATGGTAAAATGTTAACGAGACCTGAATCTGGAAAATCTTCATACATCATGCTACAAAGGGCGATGGCAGTTGCTAGAAAGGAAGAATGGAAGGTTAGAATTATTAAAAAGGAAGACGAAAACAATCCTAAAGCAATAATAAAGCCCATTGCCGCTGGCGAAAAAGTAATTGCCGATTCTAGATCTGAAATAGCAGAGATGCTAAGAGAACATTACAATGACGCCGCCGCGATTGAAATGGAAGGCTACGGGTTTTACAAAGCTATTGAAGACAATGAAGGGGTATTAGGCTTAATTGTGAGAGGGATATCGGATATGCTTGATAATAAGGAAGACCGTTTTCAAGAATTAGCATGCAAAAACGCAAGTGCATTTGCGTTTGAAGTTTTATCAAAACTTAAAATATAAATCTACAAAGCTTAGATTATGGAAGAATTTAATTATAACAAACCAAGAGCGATAGTATCTTCATTGGTAGAAGAAATAAACGAGGTAAAATCTAGTCTTCAAGGGAAAAAAAGAAGCATCTTTTTTAGAGATGACAAAAGGGTAAATAGAGAGAGACAAGTATATAAAATACCTACCATCTATTTAAATTTTAGAAAGGATAATGGGAGAATTGCGTCTGATATTCTTTCTTATGAAAAGAAAAATGGGAAGTTAATAGAAGCAACGGATTTTGGTCAAGAAATAATAAGGGATTTTCTTTTTGAAAAAGATATTGAAGCTACTAAGGAATTGAAAAGAACAATTATTGATAGAGGGCAAGATGAGCCAGCTGTTATAACTTGTGATGGATTTCTAATAAATGGTAATAGAAGAAAAATGGCTCTTGAGATTTTGGCATCTGAATTCCCGGCAGAAGCTAAATATAAAAATTTGGAGGTAATTATTCTTCCTGGAATAAAGGAAACTGATTTCGATGAAACACCTCCCACATATTATGAAATAGAACAAATTGAAAGTGCGTATCAATTTCATAACCAAGGAAAATCTGAGTATACGAATTTTGATAAGGCCATATCTATTAGGAGAAAATTGATGAATGGAATGTCCATTGAAGAACAATTATCCTATGATGCAACTTTTAATATGCTTAGTAAACCAGAGCAAAAGAAAAAGATTAATCAAATAAATGAAGATTTTTTAAAGCCCTTAGAGTGTATTGATAGATATTTGGAGAGGTTAGGTAGAAGTGGTATGTATAATACTATTGCGACAGCAAAAGGCTCTCAAAAAGGGCAATGGCAAGCGTTTATTGATTATCATAAGAGTGTTGACCGGTACCTAAGAGATCCTAAGAAGTTACATAAATTAAATATTACAAAAAATGAGAGGGGTCTTGTCGAAGACATAGCCTTCAAACTAATCAGGGCGAGGAATATTCAAGGAATAGATAAAAAATCGCATGAAATAATGAGATTAATTCCAAAGTTGCTTAACAATGATAAGTCCAAAGATGAGTTGTTTAAACTCAAAGAAATAAAACTAAAATCTTATGGAGAAGAGACTACGGATTTTAAGGATGCTGAAATAAAAGACCTACAATGGTATAGAGATAATCAAGAAAATATAGTTCATAGAGTTAAAGAGTCTCATAGTTTGTTTCAAGGAATTAAAGAAAGTGAAACTCCTTTAACTTTATTAAAGGCTGCTTTGGCGAAATTAACACATGAAAACATGAAGTTAGAGGTTATTGAAAAGGATTACCTAAAGGATGGGTTATCTCTAGCTGAAAGCATAGTAAATAAAGCTGATGAAATTAAAAAAGAGTTGTTCATTCTTATTAGGAAAAAATAGAATTCGTTTTGAAAATTTCGATTAATTCAAATATATTAACCCTCAACCATTTTTCTGATCTGGAAAGCTATCATTTTGGCGCAATTGAGTTCATAGGATTTATTAAAAAATCTGATGACTCTTTTGTACTCGAGCCTGATAACCTGAACGCAAAGCTTGTGGAGCTAATAGATTACTTATCCTATGAGAATATTGATTATGAGATGTGTGAAATTTGCAGTGGATTTTTGGAAAAACATCAGAAAATCATTGATGAGTTTGACGATTTAAAATACGAAGCGTTAAATTTTAAAAATGAAAACTTTAATACTGAAGATTATAAATTATTTCAAGAATCTATATCCGGTCTAATTTCTAGACCACTAAAAAGTCATCAAAAGAAGGCAGCGTATCATCTATACAAAATTGGCAATGGGGCTAATTTCTCTGTTCCGGGTAGCGGTAAAACTTCTGTCGTATTAAGTGTATATGAAAAACTAAAGTCAGAAGGAAAGGTTAATGCACTTTTTGTCGTTGGACCTCTGGCAAGTTTTGGACCTTGGAAGACAGAATTCGAGCTAGTTTTGGGGAGAAAACCACGTCATAAGGTTCTGGCTGGGGGCTCTCTAGAAAAGCGAAGAATTAATTACTTAGATACGGCCGCAAATAAATCTGAACTGTATTTAACTTCTTTTCAGACGCTGCTGTTTGATGCCAAAGACGTCAGGCAATTATTCTCTCAAAAAGGTATAAATTTTTTCTTTATTATTGATGAAGCACATTATATAAAAAGATTAGATGGTCAATGGGCTTCAGCTGTTTTGGGGTTAAGCTCATTATCAGATTACAGATGTATTTTGACAGGAACACCTATTCCAAAAAGCTACACTGATACTTTCAATTTATTCGATTTTTTATGGCCAAATAATAATGCTATTGACGACGATTCTAAAATAAGAATAAGAAGTTTAGAGAATAGTGGAAGTCACATACAAGCTGCTGAAATAGTTAAAGATAAAATCAATCCGTTATATTATAGGGTACGTAAATCGGAATTAGGATTAAAAGAACAAATATTTAAAGAACCAATAGGTATTGAAATGAATCCGCTCGAAAAAAGGGTGTATAAAGCTATTGAAAACAAAATAGAGAATTATTCTAAAACAGATTATATAAATAATATTGAGTTTGTTTCAAGGCTTTACAGAGGTAGAATGATAAGGTTAAGACAAGCTGTGTCTAATGTGGGACTGATTAAAAATTCAATTAATGATTATAGCGAGGACGTGTTATCGGAAAATTCAGATATTAAAAAAATAGTAGATCAATACGATACTTTAGAAGTTCCATCTAAAATAAAGGAACTGATTCGTTTAACTGCCAAATTGAGAAAAGAAAATAAGAAGGTGGTAATTTGGTCTAATTTTATTGGATCTTTAGATTTAATCAAAAAGCATTTAGTAGAAAATAACTTTAATTGTAAATTGATTTTTGGCGGCACACCTATTGAACAAGACACGGAATCAAGTGCAAATACAAGAGAGCAAATCAGAAACGAATTTGTTGATAAAAATAGTGGATTGGATATTTTAGTTGCTAACCCGGCAGCTTGTGCAGAATCTATATCTTTGCATAAGACTTGTCAAGACGCTATCTACTATGATTTATCCTATAATTGCGCTCAATACCTGCAGTCGTTGGACAGAATACATAGGGTTGGAGGATCAGAACTTAGACCATCTAACTACTATTTTTTGCAATATAAGAATACTATAGATGTTGATATTCTTGAAAATATAAATAGAAAGGCTCAAAAGATGTATGATGTAATTGAAGAAGATTTTGGAATTTATTCGTTAGATATGTTTGATGAGAATGATGATACAGAAGCCTATATGAGATTATTTAAAAATAAATAATTTGCTAAAAAATAAGAAATATAAAAAAATAACACCACCGTTTGGCTATTTTGGCTCTAAAAATAAGCTTGCATTTGAACTTTGCAAGAATTTACCTCCTCATAACTGTTGGGTTGAGGCGTTTTGTGGATCGTCTGCGGTAACATTGGCGAAGTCTCCTGCACCTATTGAAATAATAAATGACATTGATGGAGAAATTGTAAATTTATTTAGACAGTTAAGAAGTAATTCTAAACAATTATGTAAACAAATTGAGTTAACGCCATATGCCGAAGCAGAATTATTGAATGCAAGGGAAGATAGTTCTGAAATTGATGATTTAGAAAAAGCTCGGCAATTTTTGGTAAAAGCGATGATGGCTATTAATGGTTCATTTGGTCAAAGTAAAGGAGGTTTTTCTTATTCCGATTCATATTCAAGAAATGAAAAAGAAGCTCGAGTGAATAGGTGGAACAATTTGCCCAACAGATTAAGTAAAGTCGTTGATCGTCTAAAAAATGTGCGAATAGAGCAAAAGGATGCGAAAAAAATGATAGAAAGATTTGAAAATAGGCCAGCAACATTGATTTATCTAGATCCGCCATACTTTGCGGATAGAATAAACGGCTATGAAAATGAAGGGAACGATCATAATTTCCATTTGGATTTATTAAACGCAGTTCGAACTTCAAATTCTATGATTTTTTTGAGCGGATACCAGAATGAATTATATAATGATTTACTCACCGAGCAGGACGGCTGGAGTTTAAAGGAATTTGACACTAGTACACAAGGCTCTAATGGTAGTAAAAAGGAAAGAACTGAAGTACTATGGATGAATGGTCATTTTATTGAAGCTCAAAGAAGCTCTGCAGTACCGATTATCTTAGACGATAAGGAGAAAAAAAATAAGAAATTAAATCCAGAACGATAATCTAAGCTTCATTTTCAAATAAGTGCAGATGCATAACTGGTGTGGAGCATGATTAACCCCCCCACATACCCCATTCTCAAGAGCGGTATCATTATCTTCGCAAAATCATTTTCATAGTAAACAGTTTCCCGATACCACTTATAGCTATATGCCTGAAGATCAAAACGTACTAGACCTGCCTCGAATCATCTCAACGGAAGAAATAGACAGTTGCATTTCGACATTAGCAGCATTAGTTGCCGATACCAATCAAATATTTGATATTCCAAAGGAGAAGAGAACTGCTTTGTTAAAAGTTTCTGGAATGCTTTCAAGGCCCAGTCGAGAAGAGTTTTCTCGTCGGAAAAAAGATGGAAAGAAAGCCGCGTTGCGCAAAATAGCAGCTAGAGATAAATCGGCTCGGAAGGAAACGGGGATTAGAAGTGCTCGTGAAGCTATTGTATTTGAAGCACCTAAGCTTTTGGGTATTTCCGATTTGGCCAACAAAGAACAGTTAGAACTAGAATCTCCTAGAAACTGCTATGTATGCAAAGCCGTATTTACAAAGCTGCATCATTTCTACGATACCATGTGCTCCGACTGCGGTGACTTTAACTATGCAAAGCGTTTTCAGAATGCCGATGTAAAAGGACAAGTTGCCATCATCACTGGCTCTCGACTAAAAATAGGATACCATATTACCTTGATGTTGCTGAGAGGAGGCGCCACAGTGATTGCTACGACTCGTTTTCCCGTAGATTCGGCATTGCGGTTTTCGAAAGAGGCCGATTTTACCGAATGGGGACATCGCTTAAAGATTCACGGGCTCGATTTACGTCACATACCAAGCGTTGAGATTTTTTGCAATTATATAGAGCAAAAGTACGAACGTTTGGATATTCTAATCAATAATGCAGCTCAAACGGTACGGCGTCCTGCCGGTTTCTATTCCCATTTAATGGAAAATGAAGAGCGACCGCTAGCGTCATTGCCAACCTACGCCCGGGATTTATTGACCGATCATATAGGCTGCTTAGATGAATTAAAAGTGCTCACATCAGGGACGTCTTCCAATAAGAATATGCCCGTTACTTGGCATGGACCGGAACCTGGGATTGGTTTAAGAGCTTCGGCAAAGCTTTCTCAGATTCCTTATAGTTTTGACAATACATTGGTTGCTAAAGAGGTGTTCCCCGAGGGAGAATTAGATGCCGATTTACAACAAGTAGATTTAAGAAAGACGAACAGCTGGCGCCTAAAGCTTGGTGAGATTGAAACCACCGAAATGATCGAAGTGCAACTCGTAAATGCCGTAGCACCATTTGTGTTGTGTAACCGTCTTTCAGAAATCATGAAAAAAGACAATACAGGCCAAAAGCATATCATTAATGTATCGGCGATGGAAGGGAAGTTCTTCCGATTCTTCAAAGAAAGTCGTCATCCTCATACCAACATGGCAAAAGCGGCGCTCAATATGTTAACGCATACATCGGCACAGGCCTTATCAAAAGATGGTATTTTTATGAATGCCGTCGACACTGGTTGGGTCACGGATGAAGATCCTGTGGAATTGGCAAAGAAAAAAGAGGAACTACACGATTTTCAACCCCCCTTAGACATTGTTGATGGAGCGGCACGGGTGATGGACCCATTGTTTGATGGGATCAACACCGGGAAACATTGGTGTGGAAAATTTCTAAAGGATTATAAGCCTATCGATTGGTAGGAGATGTCTGTGTTCTGAAGTTTGAATGAGTTATAATTGCGATTCGTTTTTTCATGGGGTATGATTTATTCTATAATTGATCCTACGTTCAATGCTTTAATACCCTCCCACAATTGGGCAGCGGTCATGTTCTCTGCTGTTGCATACAACACAATTCTATCTTTAAATACGGACATTACTTGAGCTGTTTTATTGTCCTTGTCTTCCTTGCTTATATGGTGTACTTCTCCTTTAATGGCCGTATCGCCTGCCGCTATATCAGTATTTGGTTTATCTTCCCTTTCATATTCTTCATCCATTGCAAAAGAGAATTTTGCCATCTCTAAATCGTCAGGATTTTTTGCTCCGTCCAGCACTGCGATTTCCATTTTTTGATTCCCATTTTCAAAAACTACAAACACATTATTACTTTTACTATCACTATCGCCTAATGTTTTATCTAATTCATAACTCGTTCTTTTGAAATCACCTACTTTTTCTGGTAGCCACTTTTCAAATTGTTCTCTTGTAATAGGCTCTAATTCGTAAGCAGTTTTGGCAGCGTCTAATCTTTCATCTTTGATTATTTGTATTACATACCATTTCACCTTTTTAGATGCAGGTGAGCCATGTGTAAACTGTATCTTTTTTGGCAGCGTAGTATGGTAATCACCATCACTATACGCTTGAACCGCTACAAGATTTTCTTCTATAAAGTTCCAGCCTTTTTTTAATTGGATATCCGCACTTATCTTAAGCTGAATAGAATCATTATCTCTAATAGGTGTTTTAATACATTGATCTTTGAACGATATGTCCCTATCCATATAAAACCAATAATACTTAGTGCCTAAAACAAGATTCTGACCATCATAACTATTATTGCGATAATAATGATTATTGCGAAACATTTTTTCATCAGTCGCGGGATATAGTATTGCGACGTTTTCCCCATATTTTTTTATAAACATCGGATCAAATTTCTGAGCGTATGCCTCTTTAAAAGGGGTGTCTGCAAAAAGGTCCCTGTCCTTGCAAGCACTGTTCATTAAAAACATGCTAAAGAAGTTTTGGGGTTGCAAAGGAATACCATCATAAAGCGCCTTGATATCAAATTCTGGTAAACTGAAATGAATCGTACCCTCTTTAGTGATTTTTCCCAATATAATTTCTTCACCATTTTCTTGCGTTTGAACCAGATCTAATGCTTCATGTGTATAATCTAGTTCTCCTTTAAGGTGGTTTTCAACTTTTAGTAAAGTAGTTTCTGTTTGCTGTGCTTTACACGATTGAAATAGTGTAAATATGAATAGTAATAGTAGGTATGTATTGGTTTTCATTTTATGTTTTTTAGTTATATCAAGATTTGCCGTTTCTTTTGAAATATAAAAGAAGAAACGTATTCTATTTTTGTACTACTTTTTTTCCAGACATTACATCTTCAATTTCCTTGACTTTTTTTGGAATCCCAGCCTCGGGTAGAATTACTTCATAATTTCCATATTCAAAATTAATTGTTTGACTAGGTGTTTTAAATTTTATTAATTTCCCGTTGGGGTTAAAAAGGGCCTTTACACCAGAAGATGTGTTGAATTCAGAGCATTTTACGGGTAAGCCACAATCAACTTTTGTTTTTGTATACTCTTCTGTTTTCTCGAACTCATTTATTTTAAAAATAAGAGCATACCCCACTAATGGAAAATTTATTAAAGTTCTAGTTCTTAAATCTAAATTTGAATTAGTTCCAGTCATTTTTCTCATATTAACCTTTTTCCAACCTGAGCTATTCGATTTTACGTATTTGTATCCTTGATCATCATGATACACTACGGGTAGGGTCCCGATTTCGTATTTCCCTGTTTTTCTTTTACCATCATAGGTGAATTTGCTCTTTCTACCACGTCTTTCGGTAGTAGCAATTATCCCATAAGAAACAATAGTTACCGTTTCTTTATGAATAGAAACATGTTCGTTATTTAAGTGTAAAGTTGCTTTTAAGGTAAGTTCTTCTTTTGTGCCTACATCTGGTATGGCAATTTCTGTAATCGTTACAATCACTCCATACTCATGCTCTTTAATAGATTCTACAGAACTATTATCTCCAGATACATCAGGTAAAAATGTGTGTTTTGATAAAACAACTTTACCATCTACCTCTAGGCTAACACTCATTTTTTTTTCTAGAAACTCTGCTTTGGTATATCCTATTAGTTTTACTTTAAGTGTTATTGCTTCATCTTCACCATCATTAAAATCTCCTGTTAATTCGTAAAAATCACCCTTTTGAATAAGATTTTCATTTTTTGGGTGTAGCATATCTATTACCTCAATACCGTGTCTTGGTTCGCCAGTTTGAATATGTTCTAATGAAGTAGTTTTTTCATAAAAAACAAATGTGCTATCAACATCTGTATAGCTGTCTATACCTAATGTTAAGTCTTTTCTAAGATGAAGTGGTATTTCCTCAAAAGATTTTGATACATTTAAGCCTTTGAAAACTAGGTTATTATAAAACTCAGTATACGTAATTTTAGCATCTTTAATCCCAACACTATTTTCCCAATATAGAAAATGGCTATCTTCAAGAACATCTTCCATAATCAATCTTGTCATCCCATTTTGACCTAATTGGCAAGCACTAAAAATCCAGATCTTATCTTTTAATTCACCTTTTATTTCAACATTGTTTGTTATTCCTTTTTTATAGAAGTAATCAAAGAAAAGAGGCTTTAAGTATATTTTAGTCTTTGACAATAAAATAGCGCCACCATATTTTTGATATTTCTTTTTATATTCTGCAATTTGTGCTTCATCTTTTATATCGTTAAATCCGTGTTCAATACCTGTAGCTATTGACATAATGCATTCTCCAATGGGTACATCTATTAAATCTAAATCATAACCACCCGCAATATCAATTTTTTTAACAACGCAATGATTAAGTCCGTGAGTGGATAGATGTACCAAATCGTATTTATCAAAACTCGTAAAATCTTCAAGGGTTATATTTTCTTTTCTGAAAAGTATATTGTCTTTATAATTTCTATTTGCGCTTAGATATTTGTAGGCTATATCTGCATCGTCACTACCTTTAAAACCATTCTGATTAAGAGCTATCTGATTAAAAGGAGCAAGAATTAAAGCCTTTTTGATTTGTCTCTCATCATCACCTCTCTCACTGCCTATAACATCTAATAGTTCATCCTCATCAGAAAAAGAAGTAGTAAATGGTCTCGATACTAAGCTTTGTGGAGCATTAATGCTTCGTTCAATTGTTGAGTTTGCACTACCACCTTTAGTTTGCGTTTTTTGATTAGCCTCTAGTTCAATAATCATAGGTATGCTACCTTCTATAAAAAATATTATGGAATTGCTGTTACTACTAACAAGAGTACCAGTAGGTAAGGTTTTAATAATTTCGTCTACGGTTTTACCTTGGTCTGCGAGTTTCTGTCCTTGGTCTACTAAGCCCCAACTTTCTATAATAGCAGCATCTACTAGGACTTCGCTATTCATTATATCAACAGTCGCTGTTACATTAGTAGCAATCTTTTTGTTTGTTTCTGTACAAGAAACAATGCAAATGCAGCAGAGTAGGAGGAGTATGCTATTTTTGATGGTTAAATACACGGTCTTTATTTTTTTACGTTTCATATTAAAATTAATTTCTTGAGATTAATCTGTATGGTCTATTTCCAAACAAGCTAGTCTAAAGTTTCTATGTCGATACGTTCCCAATCTATTAGTTCGTAGCCTTTGTAACTGTGTATGGTTTGAGACTTACCCATGGTGTAAAAGTCATTAAATGTTTCATATGTGGCTCTTCATACTATACAAAACACTTGTTTAAGACTTTAAAAGTAAACGATCCACCGTGCTATATTTTGCAGTATCATATAACCGATGCCGTTTTTTTTATAAAGGGTTTATTTTGATGTATCTTCGGTAATGGGGAATCAAAAAACTCCTAATTACCAGTCATACAGTATTATCTACAGATTATACATAAGAAGGCACGATTATACAATCTAAGCGGAGAGAACCTAAAACATATACTACTTTTAATAATATGATGATAAAAGCAATAATCGTAGATGACGAATTAACTGCCATTCGAAGTCTAAAATGGGAGATTGAAAATTTTTGTAAAGGCGTCGAAATTACGGACAGTTTTACAGACCCTATCGCGGCAATATCGGCGATTAATTATCTAAAACCAGATTGTATATTTTTAGATATTGAAATGCCAGAAATGGATGGTTTTCAGCTATTAAATAGTCTAGAACACAAAAATTTTGACTTAATAATCACTACTGCTTTTGATAACTATGCCATCAGAGCTTTTAAAGCAAATGCTATAGATTATCTCCTAAAACCGATAGATACAGATGACTTAATGTTGTCCATAGCTAAGATTAAAGCAAACAAAGAAAAACACACATTAGGAATTGATTTAGAAAATGTACTGAAAAGTATGATTCCTAAAAAGACACCAAAAAAAGTGGCGCTAGCCTTTTCTGGTAAAACCATTTTTGTGGATAGCGAAGACATTATGTACTGCAAATCAAGCGGTAACTATTCAGAAATATTCTTTAAGGGGCAGAAGAAAGAACTATTATCAAAAAAACTAATAGAAGTTGAAAAGTTAATCCAAAGCGACAATTTTTTTAGGGTTCATAAATCTTATTTAGTGAACGTTACTTATATTAAAGAATTTATAAAAAGTGATGGCCATTATTTGGTTTTAGAAAACGATACCACCATACCCGTTTCACGACTTAAAAAAAATGAGCTCTTGACATTTTTGACAAGTTAAATTAACTAAAAAAATAGAATCACGAAACATTAAAATCACCAACACGCCTTTTGCTGCAGTTATCAATTTTTGACATATTACACAACCCAAAAGAAAACGGAATAACCATTTTTATTTTAGGGGTCGTATTCGTGCTCTCTGTCTATCATTTTCTGTTGTATTTTCAGCATAAGGATAAGGTATACTTATATTATAGCACATACACTTTTTTAATCTTTCTAAATTATTTAAACGATTCTTCTTTTGGGTTTATAGCAACAATAACAGCACCTTACAAGCATATTCTAGATTTTTATGAATTTCCATTAATGTGGTTGTATAACACAGTATACTTTATTTTCGGCTTTACTTTTTTAAACATAAAACGATATTCTAAAAGATGGTATACCTTCTTTTTTAGAGGAATAGTGTTACTACTCATCATTATTTTTAGCACTACTTTATTGTCAGCTACCACCGGAGATAAAGGTTATATAAATAATGTGAGCACCTATATGGTTCCTTTTTTCTTTTTCTTCGGAATCATAGCTTATTACCCACTTTTTAAACTTAAAATGCCATTAAAAGGCTACATTATTGTTGGTTCGTTCGTGCTATACTTTTCTTCATTACTAGCTTATTATTTGCATAAATTAGGGCTAGCGTCTCCGGACAGCAACCTTAACTACACTATTTTCTATATAGGTGTACTTATAGAAAACATTGTGTTTTCATTAGGACTAGGGCAGAAGCAAAAACAAATTTTAAAAGTAAAAAATGAATCACAAGAAAAACTAATTAAACAACTTCAGGAAAACGAAAAGCTGAGAACTACCGTGCAGCAACAGCTAAAGAAAGAAGTTTCTATATTAAACCAGCAAGTAGAAATTGACAAACATGAAAAAATAAAAGCAACCTACGATAAGGAGTTAGCAGAGTTGAAAATTATCTCTTTAAGAAGCCAAATGAATCCTCATTTTATATTCAATTCTTTAAATGCTATTAAGCTCTATATCATTGATAATGAAAAAGAAAACGCAGTATACTATTTAAATAAATTCTCAAAGTTGATCCGCAAAATATTAGCATCTACTAGAGAAAAGCAAATAACACTAGCAGAAGAAATTGAGACCATAAAGCTATATATAGATATTGAAAACATCCGTTTTAATAATGAAATAGAAGCCACATTTTCGATAGATGAAACACTCAGTTTAAATACCATAAAAATCCCCTCGTTAATTTTACAACCCTTTGTGGAAAATGCTATTTGGCATGGGTTATCATTAAAGAAAGAACAAAAAAAATTACATATTTCAATTCGTAAAAAGGGGAAAACGCATTTAGAAATTAGAATAAAAGACAACGGCATCGGAAGAGAAAGGTCTTCACTCATAAAACAGAAAAAGCTGTATAAAAAAGAATCTATAGGTATTAACTTAACGAAAGAACGTTTAAGTAACTTTGAGAAAGACTACGCACATAATTACAGCCTAAAGTTTGAAGATCAATATGATGAACATAAAAAAGCATCAGGAACTACAGTTGTCTTAGATATACCATTGCAGTAAGCATACTGTAATGAAACACTTTGGTGGTAACGACACCTAACCATCAAATTTAAGAGCGTTAGTAAGTACTTATACTAGCTGTCTTTTACCATTATTAAAATATCGTTCCTATGCTATTTAAAGGTATATACTTGCTCGTCTGTGGAAGATGCGCTTAGTAGTTGGTTAAATGTCTTGATGCTATTAAAATCGCGGGTAATTGCTCCAGAAACCGCAATTCCAGAAACCCCCGTCTCTAATATAGCAGTAACATCCTCTGTAGTGATGCCGCCAACACCAATAATGGGTGTTTCGGTTTTTAAGACATCTACAATGGCAGTGTAGCCGTTCAAACCTAATACCGGACTCAAATTGTCTTTGGTTGTTGTTCCTCTGAAGGGGCCTAAACTAATATAATCGACTTCTTTTTCCAGTAAGGTCTCGCAATCTTGCAGGGTATTTGCAGTTCCTCCAATCATTTGCCAAGTGTATAAATACTTTCTAGCGACCGTAGGGCAGACGTCTGACTTTCCTAAATGTACCCCATCTGCTTTCGCCTCTTTTGCAATTTTATAATGATCGTTGATAATTAACCGAGTTTGAAAATGAGCCGTGATTTCCCGAGCCTCATTGGCAAATTTTAAAAGTTTTTTTTCTGAAAACGTTTTCAATCGCAATTGCACCAATTCAGCACCAGAATTACAAGCGTATTGGATGTTTTCCAAATGTTCTTTTAAAGAACTTCCCTGCGATATATAATGTAGTTTAGGTATCATCTTTCTCTTTCTTCTTTTCTCTTAATCGGAAGTGACTGTCTTAGAGTATTCCATAAAATGAGACTCAAAGCGTTTTAGTATGGGTGGCATTTTTTCTGAATACAACACATACTGGCATTTTTTAATACTTTGGGTAATTGACATCAGTGCATTGTATGCCGATTTCTGAACTAGAAACTCAGCATCATCTATACTAAAGATTTTTAATTGAGAAGTGCTTACACCATTCATTAAAAACAACTTGTTCATGGACTTGGGCGTTGAGATAAGAATGTCAATACCCTGATATATTTCTGATTTTTGCAGATCAACATGCAACCGATCGTGCCCCACATAAACGCGTAGCGAATTACGCTTCGTATATTCCAAAAACTCCACATATAATTCTATAGCTCTTTCCTTATTTTCTACAAGAACTAAGGCCCTTGGTGCATCTTCAAATTCCTCACACTTTAACTTTTGCAAGGTCGTAAGTATCAACGTGGTTGTTTTTCCGCTATCCTTTGGGGCTGTGCAATAGACATTGGCACCACTTTTTATGACAGGAATGCTCTTGCTCTGAAAAGGAGTAGGCGTTGTTATTTCTTGAGACTCTAAAGTATCTTGTATATTGGAATGTAATTTTTTAAAAGGCATAGGTATGAAGGAGATGACTGTTTAGCGTACTATTCATAATAATTAGGGCAAAGATACTACTAAATGGACGTACTTATTTTTTCTATGGTGCGTTTGGTAGCGGTAATTTTGAAGTAATCACGAACGCTACTATATTAAATATGAATGTTCTGAGTAATTTAATAGTTTGACACTTCAGTAAGATCTGTACTAGCACCATGGCAGATTTAAGCACCTACAGCACAAGCTGCTACTTTTTTGACTTTTCTTTAGTGAAATTCAAGTCCAATACATTGAAATTATGAGCAGCTTTTACCAAAAGGGTAGAGCCAATGTTTTTAAATAGATGATTGGTTTTAAGGATAAATTCAGCCTGCTGCTCAATTTTATGATTGGGAATACCGACCAAGGTTAAATCGGTAGTACCCGAATACTGCTTGATCAAGTCATAAAATGGAAGTTGCTGTACCGCATTATCAATGATTTCAATCTTCACATTCACGCGTAAATCTTCCACAAGCTTGTCTATTTTGGTGTAGATAATGGCAGCGTCAACATTATTATTATTATTCACAAATAAGACCCTAATATTGGTGTCATGCCATCGAGGATCGGCTATGATAAAGCGTGCAATATTAAGCATCATTTCGGCATTCTTACTATCGGTTTCGCGCCACCATAGATCAACCGTTTTATGGTTTCCAAATTTTGTCTTTTTATCAAAATCCAGATATAATAAATTATAATCCAAATGGAGTAGGGCTTCCGTCATTTCTGCATATTCTTTAGAGTCTTCCAAGCCTTTTGGCCAACCCATCATAATGGTATTAGGTTCTACGCCTGAAAAACCAAAGGTGGTCGCAATATTCTTAATACCGCTATAAATATTATCTACTTTTATTTGTCGGGCGAAGATGCCTAGATCCGAGAAAACATCGTCCGAAACAACTTGATCCGTTTTCTTGAGTGGGTGACTATTAGTTTTATCTAAAATGAGTTTAAAATTCGTAACAATACCTGTACGCCCAGATACGGTTTTACTCAATTCCAATAAATAGGTTTGGTGTTCGCTACGTCCACTAAACAAAATGATATTAGGATTCCAACAAGCGCTTATTTCAGGACTAGCATTAATTTTTTTCAGGCCCTTATTCACGATATTTTCCCAAACACTACGCCACACATCGTTTGATTGGATTTTCACTTCTTTTCGCTGTAGCCAAAAATATAAGCCGGCGACAACAGTCAATGCCGCGATCATGGCTAATATGTCTAACTTGAACATCACAGCAAAACATGCCAAAAAGCCAAGTAAGCCAATCCAGCGCTTGACTTTAAATTTGGGTTGGAAGTCTGGATTTGCCCAGTGTTCTAAGAAAAAGGCAATGTTTATAAAGCCGTAGGCTGTAAGGTAAAACATGGAAACAACGCGAGCGATAACGTCTAATTCTCCAATTAAAATCCCGGCTTCGGCAATTACAAACACCATCATTAGGGCATTTACGGGTTCGTTGTTTTGTCCCTTGCCTTTAGCGAATATTTTAGGTGTGACCTGATCCATCGACATGGCCTGTAAAATTCTAGGACCACCAAGAATACCACCCAATGCCGACGATAGCGTAGCACCCCAAATACCGGCAACCACTGCAGGTGCAAATAGCGACATTTTCATTAAAATGTTGTAATCAGTTTTTAGGGTTTCGGCGTCGACGCTCTGGGAGATAAAAACAGCCAATGCAATATAAATGACAAGCCCCACGCCAATAGCCCATAAGGTACCTTTCGGAATCGATCTTTTAGAGTTTTTTAAATCCCCACTCATGGCAATACCTGCGGTAAATCCAGTAACTGCAGGGAAAAATACGGCAAACACAATTTCCATGGACACGGCGCCTTCACTAGCGAACATAGGAACAGATTCAGGCGCAAAATCCCGAGTTCCCAGTAAGACGGAGATAATTGACACCGCGATGGCGGTTAAAATAATATACTGTGATTTTAAAGCTATGGAGGTGCTTAGTAGCGCCAAAAAGGTTAAGAAAACCAAGGCTATTGTGCCTGTGATCCTAACATCATTAATGGACATACCAAAGTCAAAAAAGGCGTTAAAACTTTCAGCAAAACCTATTAAGTACAAGGCAATGGAAAGCGCAGTTCCCACGTATAGGGCAATGCCGATAGAGCCACCAATAGGAACGCCCATACTATGGGAGAGCACATAATACACACCACCGGCACCAATTTTTTTATCGGTTGCCACAGACGAAATGCTCAATCCAGTAGTTACCGAAATAACATGGGCGATGACAATAATTATAATGGTGCCAATCAAGCCCGCATTACCAACAACCCAGCCCAAACGCATGAACATGATAACGCCTAAGATGGTGAGCAGTGATGGGGTAAAGACACCTGCAAAGGTTCCGAACTTTTTAATTTTTTTCACTGAAAAAAATGAGATGTGGTTGGTTGGTTAAGTGAAGATAGTTAATCTTTTTTATTTTGGTAAAACTGGTTAGCCATATAATTGAAATATTAAAGTCTGAGTAAATAGGCCAGGTGCGAGAAATCCATGAAGTTGATTCAGGACTTCCAAATTAAAACATTATAAAATAGGGCTGAAATACGCTTTGCCCGAAGTGGCAATAGGAGTGAAGTGTAATGCGTGTGTAATGGTATTCTATATATAAACAAGTAGTTCTAGTTCAAAATCTTATTGACATTGGCTTTATATAATTTGCCAATAGGAATCTCATTATCACCAATACGGATCCTATTTCCTTCAATACTTTTTATATGCTTTACAGCAACTGCAAACGATTTATGCACTTGTAAAAAGTCTGAGTTAGTTAATAATTCTAATACTTCCGATATTTTTTCTCTAATCGTTATTACTTCTTTGGTCGTATTGACCTTAGTGTAATTTCCTGCAGCTTCTATGAATATAATAGTATCTATTTCAACTTGTGTATACTTTTTATTACTCCGCAAAAAAATACTCTTTGGACTATTTTCAGTTCTTTCAGTTGAAGAAAGTTGCGTTTTAGAAGTAGTACTTACTGCTTTATTCACTGCTTTTAAAAAACGTTCAAAGCTAAAAGGCTTTAACAAGTAATCTGTAATGTTAAGGATATAACCTTCAAGGGCATATTCTTGATAAGCAGTTGTAACAATAACTTTTGGAGGAGTAGATAATGTTTTTAGAAATTCAAACCCCTTTAGTTTAGGCATATTTAAATCTAAAAAAATTAAATCTACCTTATTTTCATTCAAGTAGTTAAGTGCTTCTAATGCATCGTAACAATGCTTCATCAACTGCATATTTGGCAACAAATCGCAATACCCTTTAATGATATCATGTGCGATGTGTTCGTCATCAATAATTAGATATTTAATCATAATTGTGCTAAAGTTAATTCTGCCTTGTACACATTTTCTGTTTTTGTAAAGGAATAGGAATGTTTGTTGGGATAGGCTAGCTCCAATCTTCGTTTTAAATTTTTAAGTCCAATACCTACTTGATCTATAATCTCGGTATTGTCAAAATTATTTTCTACTGTAAAGTGTATTTTATTGGCATCAGAAGACATATTAATATTGACATAAGCGTTCTCCCTTAAATTTTCTATACCATGTTTAAAAGCATTTTCTAAAAGTATAATAAATAGCAAAGGTTTTACTTTAGCATTTTCCTGAATTTGGCAATCAAGGGATATATCTATTTTTTTATGATAGCGAATTTTATGCAGTTCGATATAATTCTTTAAATAATCTACTTCTTTTTGAAGTGTAACTACCTCTTTTTCGCCTTCATAAATACTATAGCGCATCATATCGGATAGTTTGAGAATCAATTCTTGAGCTCTCTTAGCATCCTTTCCTACCAAACCGTATAAATTATTGAGCATATTAAAAAAAAAGTGTGGATTTACTTGACTTTGCAAGTGCAATATTTCCATATTAGTCTTCTCTTTTTTCAATTTTATAGTTGACTTTATTTGACCAAATAGCCAACGTGCTCCCCAATAAAATAACAAAGCCGAATAAATAAAACCGGTGATTGTAAAAAACGGTTCAATATCATCTACTTCGTCTAGATATATCAAAAAAGCCCCCACAACAACAGCAAATATCCAATATCCAAATTTGCGAATGAATGGCCTGTTTTTAGTAAATATTGAAATCATCTTACAAAACTAGCTCAATAAATTATAGCAAACAAAGAAGTTGTTGAACATGCGCTATCTAGGGTTCAACGTCTAAAAAAGTGCTATAAATCACTTTATATACGGCAAAAGGGTTTGCGTCCCTGACAAAGCTGAGTTTGTCACAATTAATTGTACATCATCACATTGGCTAATAAGTTTGTGCAAATTCAATCAAGAAATGTACAATTTAAAGAATAGTAACCTTTTAAAATCTTTACAAATGCCAGCTTTAATAAATTTAGCTTATTCACTTATTGCATTATTAGTTATTAATACTTCAATTTTTGCTCAAGAACAACCTTTTAGCAACAAAGACATATCTAGTGTTGAGGGGAAGTGGGAAGGAAACTTAGTAGTTGATGAAAGTAAATCTCTTGGTATTAATTGGCGCTTCGAGAAAATTGATCAAGGAAAGTTTATTGGTTTTATGGGGCCTTCTTCAAAAGGTGCAGCGACAATACCTATGCAAGATCTTGTAATTACAGACGCTACACTCAACTTCACTATCCAATCCCAGGGCAGCTATTCTGGTCAAATTTCATCATCTGGAATTACGGGAATATTTAGTGCTCAAGGAAACAGACAAATGGTTCTCGATATGGCAAGAGAACTAACTAAGGAACAAATTAGTGATCGCTTTGACAAAGAGGATTCCGGCAAGGATGAAAATAATATCATGAAACAAATTGCCTTAGGAAACGTGGAGGCAATCAAATCATTTTTATCTGAGGGAAATGCCATTAATGCCCTTTATGGTGAAGGTGAACCTTTGCTTTTCAATGCTATAAAAAATGATAGATCGCATAAAATTACCAAGTACTTACTAAATCAAGGCGCTAATCCAAATTTGGAAGTTGATGGCATAACTCCATTGATGTATGCTGTTGCATATCAAAATTATATCATCATTCAAGAACTTATTGACTATAAGGTGGACGTTAATTATATGAGTAGCGAAAATCAATCGGCATTGTTGTTTGCAATTAAAGGCAGGGACACAGAGGCGCTTCAGTTATTAATGGATCATGGAGCAGATCCAAGCTTAAAAATCAGAGATGATTATACCGCTATCGATTTAGCAAAAGAAGAAAACATTCGAGAAGTATTAGAAGTACTTAACATCCCTTACGAAGGAATTAGCGATGGTCCTTATGTAATCCAATCGGAAACAGGCGGTCGTACGGCAGTTTGGATAAATAAAAATGAAATACACACTCAAAAAATCAGCTCTAAAACAATTCAAACTATTGAATATAAAGGTGCTAAAGCAACGCTTTGGAAAAACACTCCAGTAGAAGTTGAAAAACTAGCGTATAATGGGAATTTCAAAATTAGAGCTGTTAGTGATATTCACGGGCAGTATGACACATTTATAAAGCTCTTAAAAAATAATGGTGTTATAGATCAACAGGGAAAGTGGAGCTTTGGGAATGGTCACTTTGTGGTTGTCGGAGATATTTTTGATAGAGGTCCTAATGTCACAGAAGTGCTGTGGTTTTTATATGATTTAGAAAGACAAGCAGAAAAAAGTGGAGGAAAATTGCATGTATTACTTGGTAATCATGATGTCATGGTACTTAATGGAAATCTACGTTCTGTACATCCTAAATACACTGAAATCGCCAATATTTTGGAAACGCCTTTCAATGCTCTTTTTAATAAAGGTACTGTTTTAGGGGATTGGTTGCGAACACGCCCTGTCTTAGTTAAAATAAATGATATTCTTTTCACGCATGGTGGATTGCATCCCGATTTAGTTTCTAAAGGATTAACACTAGAACAAATTAATAAAGCCTTTAAACAACAACTAATAGAAAGCGAATTACCTGAAGAGCGTGATCCTATTGGAAATTTTCTCCATAGAAGTAATGGACCCATTTACTATAGAGGCTACTTTCAAGGTGAGTTAGCAACGAATGAAGAAATCGATCTTTTGCTAGAACACTTTAAAATCACAAATATAATTGTTGGTCATACTACCCATAGACAAATCGAAATGCGATACCAAGGAAAAGTAATTGTAATCGATGCTAATATGAAAAGCGGAACAACGGCTGAAATGCTCTTATGGGAATCTAACATATTTGTTCGTGAAACTCTTTCAGGCGAAAATCTGGCTTTAGTTAATAAAGAAAACTAGTACAATTCATAAATATAAATTACTAACAATATGGAGCTTATCATCAATAATTTATCAAAAACCTATTCAAATGGGGTTAAAGCATTACAAAATGTCTCCCTCGAGATTCCTACGGGCATGTTTGGTTTATTAGGGCCTAATGGTGCTGGGAAATCTACTTTAATGCGAACTATTTCGACGCTTCAAGAAGCAGATAGTGGTACTATTTTTCTAGGGGATTTAGATGTTTTAGCTCAAAAAAATGAAGTGAGAAAAGTGCTAGGTTATTTGCCTCAGGAGTTCGGTTTATACCCTAAAGTTTCTGCTGAAATGTTACTAGATCACTTGGCTATGCTTAAGGGTGTTACCAATAGAAAAGAACGAAAAGATCTTGTGACATCACTTTTATATAAAACAAATCTTTATGACCATAGAAAGAAAAACCTTGGGGGTTATTCAGGCGGAATGAAACAACGCTTCGGTATTGCCCAAGCCTTACTTTCTAGCCCAAAACTACTTATAGTTGATGAACCAACTGCTGGGTTAGACCCTGTAGAAAGAAACCGGTTTTATAATTTACTGAGTGAGCTTGGAGAAAATATTGTGGTTATTCTATCTACACATATCGTTGAAGATGTAAAGGAATTGTGCACCAATATGGCCATTATTAATCGAGGTCAAGTATTATTGAAAGGAAGTCCTTTAGATGTCATAGATCAAATTAAAGGGAAGGTATATCAAAAAACAATTCAAAAAAACGAATTAAATAACTATAAGGAAGAATATATGGTAATAGCCGAGAAGCTATTTCTTGGAAAACCCATTATCAATATTTTTAGTGATAACAGTCCTGGTAATGGTTTTATGCAAATAGAAGCCAGTTTAGAGGATGTTTACTTTTCTAAAATTTTTGATGACAACCATACTCCTAACGTAATATTATAATCTAAACTCATACTAAAAATCATGTGGTACGAAATATTTAAATTCGAAATTAAATATAGGATAAAACGTCCTGACACTTATATCTTCTTTATCGCGTTATTCCTATTTTCAATTGTTGCCTTCGATTTTCTTAATCAAGGAGGACGAGGATTAGGGCTTGTAAAAGAAAATTCACCATTTGTCATAGCTAGAACTATGGCAATAGTTTCTGGGCTTTTCATGATTATTACGTCTATAATTATGGGCGTACCTATCCTTCGAGATTTTGAGTATAATATGGAGTCTCTATTATTTAGTAATCCCATAAAAAAAAGAGACTATTTGTTAGGGCGTTTCCTAGGCTCTTTCTTAGTACTTATATTTGTTTTTAGCGGACTATTATTTGGAATGATACTGGGTGATTTTATGCCTTGGCGCGATGCTGATAATTTACTCCCTTTTAACTTTTGGGTTTACTTAAAACCCTTTCTTACTATAGTAATGCCTACCTTATTTTTTGGAGGAGGAATATTTTTTGTAAGTGGTGCCTTAAGTAGAAACCTGATTGTTGTGTTTACACAAGGAATTTTCTTTTTTGTAGCATTTATTCTAAGTACCAATATACCAAACCCAACTTTATCCGCGATCTTTGATCCATTTTCGACTATTGCCCTTGGAGATGTAACACAATCATGGAGTGTTGTTGAGCTTAATGCCCTATCAATTCCTATTGAGGGCTTGTTATTTTATAATAGACTCTTTTGGATGCTGTTGGGTATTTTGGCATTAATTATAGGCTATTATGCTTTTAATTATAACGTAGTTAAAGCTAAAGTCTTTAAGAAGAAACTAAAAAAACAGCCCCAAGAAAGTAGTAGGGCTCATAAAGAAATTGAAATTCCAAATGCAACCTTACAAGAAGGGTTTAAAGCAAGTTGGGCTCAATTAAAATCACATTCTTTATTTCACTTTAAATCCATTTTCAAACAACCCTCGTTTTGGTCGCTTGTAATTATTGGAATGGTCGTTATTTTTATCAATTCAATAAGCATTGGAGCCTTACACGGTGTTAATAGCTATCCTGCAACTTATTTAATAGTAGAAGAGTTAAAAGAGTCTTCATTTTTTTTCTTCCTAATTATTCTTGTGTTTTATTCAGGAGAACTCATTTGGAAAGAAAGAAAAGCTAAACTAAATCTTATTTATGATGCCTTACCAGTATCCGACTTTATAAACCTATCCGGTAAATTTATTGCCCTTTCATTAACGTATATAGTGTTGTTTTTGGCATTGATACTTTCTGGGATAATCTTTCAGACGCTTCATGGCTATTATAATTATGAACTAGATGTTTATTTTATAGGATTTTTTCTAGGCCTTTTCCCATTTCTTATCCTCTATACGTTTATTTCTTTTTTCTTTCAAGTAGTATTCAATTCAAAATTTGTTGGATACATTTTGGTATTGCTATTCTTCATGTTAACAATGGGCTTAAGTATGCTAGGCTATGGACATGCCTTATATACCTTTGGAAGTGGTGGCTTGATCGTATATTCAGATATGAATGGCTATGGTCACTTTTTAGAGGGCTATGGTTGGTTTCAATTATACTGGCTTGCCTTTAGTATTTTTCTGTTTGCATTTACTGTAATTTTTGTGGTTAGAGGTAATGAGACAGCTTTTAAAATCCGCCGGAAAATTAGTATACAACGACTTACCAAGCCTATCAAAAGATTGGGTGTTATAGCTCTTGTTATTTTTATGTTGATTGGGAGTTATATATTTTATAATACTAATGTCCTTAACAAGTATAGTTCTAATTTGCAGCAGTATGATTTTAGAGCAAATTATGAAAAAGCACTCAAAAAATTTGAGCGCTTAGCTGCCCCCAAAATAGTGGCTGTTAATTTAGAAATAGAATTGTATCCTGAAGATAGAAATTATACTGTTGAAGGTTATTATCTACTAACCAATACACAACTTGAACCCATTAATAAAATTGATATTCAAAAATGGTTCGATTCGGACATCGCTCTAAAAGATATTAATTTTGAAGGAGGTGCTACACTTGATAGTATTTATATGCCATATCATTATTATAGATATACCTTGAAAAATGCCCTTAAAAAAGGAGATTCCATAAAAATGAAATTTACGCAAACCTTTACTTCAAAAGGTTTTGTAGAAGGTGTTCCTAATATCGAAATTGTTGGAAACGGAACATTATTAGGTAGCGACCATTTTCCGCAATTGGGCTATTCTGATAGGTTTGAATTAAGAGACGATAAAGATCGGGAGGAATATGGTTTACCTCTCAGAATAAACTTAGCGCAACAAGAAGATGCATCGATTAGAAAGGCAGGAAGCGAAGATCACGATATAATGTTTGAGACAGTCATAGGAACAGATTCAAGTCAAATTGCAATCGCTCCTGGAAGCTTACAAAAGAAGTGGAGAAAAGGCAGTCGCAGCTATTTTCATTATAAGGTAAATAAGCCGATGATGAATCTTTACTCTATTGTCTCAGCGCGTTATGAGGTTCTAAAAGATACTTGGATTTCAAGCACAGATAGTATAGTTAAACCTGTAGATTTAGGAATATACTATCACAAGGGACATGAATATAATCTGGATAGAATGATGGAATCCTTGAAAATGTCCTTGGATTATTTTAGTACACATTTCAGCCCTTATCAGTATCAACAATTACGTATTGCTGAATTTCCGAGGTATAATGAATTTGCCCAGTCTTTTCCAAATATGATTCCATTTTCAGAAGCTATTGGGTTTATAATGAATATAGATGATGAGAAAGATGTGGATATGGCTTTCTTTCATACAGCTCATGAGGTAGCACATCAATGGTGGGGACATCAAATTATGGTTGAAGAAGTAGGAGGGTGGGCGATGATTATTGAAACCTTGGCACAATATTCAGCTATAATGGTTCTAAAAGAAAAGTATCCCGAAGATAAAATACAACAGTTTTTAAAAATAGAAATGGATTCTTATTTAAGGGGGAGAGTTGCAGAAGCAAAGCAAGAACTTCCATTGGCATTGGTTGAAAATCAAAAGTATATTTTTTATAGAAAGGGAGCCGTAAATATGTATGCTTTTCAGGACTATATAGGTGAAGATAACGTGAATCTTGCATTAAAAAGGTTTACAACAGATTGGAATAGATATGATGGCATACATAAAGACGAAAGGTTTACGATCACTAAAGATTTACTAGGCTACTTTAAAGAAGTTACTCCTGATTCGTTGCAATATGTAGTAAAAGATTTATTTGAGACCGTGACTTTATATGATAACAATATTATGAATACAAATAGTACACTTTTAGATAATGGCAGTTATCAAGTAGATATTGAATTTCAAGTAAGTAAGTATCGAATTGATGAAACTGGAAATCGTAAGTATAGTGACAGTGAAGATAAAAGTGAACAATCCAATTTATCGTTACCGCTAGCAGATTATATAGAAATTGGTATTTTTGGAGAAGAAAAGGAGCTATTATATTTAAAGAAACATAAGATTACTACTGTCGATAATAAAATAACCATTATCGTAAACCATATGCCAACAGAAGTAGGAGTAGACCCTTATAGTAAGTTAATTGATACAAATATGCAGGATAATATAAAAACACTTTTGGAAAAGTAATTTGGGCTCTTATAATTAAGAGAATAACATTTGAGGGAACCCGCTACTATTTCTGGAGCATTAGGCAATTTACATTCAAAAGTGCCCAATAAGACTCATAAATGAGCTTAGGCATACTATTACAAACAAGTCAGTCAAACGGATGGCTTGTTTGTACTCCCGCAATATAACGGCTTATATGAATAGTGGGCCAGCTGTAGATATGAAATAACTTCTAGGATAAGTATGCGCCAAGCTCCTTGTAACAAAGCTGTGCAGAGGGAATTCGAATTTTTAAAGAAAAAGTAATAGCGCTTAAAGAAATCAATCTTTTACAAGTCTAACGACTAATCGCCCCCTCCAAAACCTCCCAAACGGTATTGGCTACAATTTTATGCCCTTCTATATTCGGATGAATACCATCACCCTGATTTAATTCAGGAATGCCGCCCACGTTTTTCAGAATAAAAGATATAAAAGGAAGGTTGTTTGTTGTTGCCAGATCGGCAAATACTGCTCTAAACTCTGAGGTGTAATCCTGTCCCATATTAGGAGGAAGTTCCATTCCTGCTAGGATAATAGTTATGTTAGGGTTTTTAGTGCGTACGGCATCTATAATCGATTGCAGGTTGGCTCGGATTTCGGTTAAAGGAACACCGCGCAAGCCGTCGTTAGCGCCAAGTTCTAACAAAAAAATGTCGATATCTTGGTTGAGTACCCATTGTATTCTGCTATTACCACCGGCAGAGGTTTCGCCACTCACTCCAGAATTTACCACCACATAGTCTAAGCCTAAGGAATCAATCTTAGTTTGCAGTATAGCAGGGTAGGCGTCGTTGGTATCGTCCAGCCCATAGCCTGCAGTAATGCTATCGCCAAAACATAAAATGGTCTTTTTAGCACTAGTATTCGCCACCGTAGTGTCGGCAGCTTCTGGTGTAACAGTTTCCTCCTGTTGTTTGGTTTTAACGTCGTTGCCGCAAGAAAACAGCACCAAAGTGACTAGAAAATAACAAAACTTTAAGAAGTTTGGTTGCTGTCCATGCCCTGCATTTAAGAACCTTTGTATAATTGTAAGCATATATGATTTGCCGAATAAATTAAAAAGCTGAATGCCAAAGATATTAAAGATTAACGGGCTAGAGAAAACCTACACTAGCGGTTCTAAACAATTAACAGTTTTGCACGACGTATCGTTCGAAGTAGAAAAAGGGCAGACGTTTTCTATTGTTGGACCTTCCGGAAGCGGAAAAACCACCCTATTAGGCTTATGTGCTGGTTTAGATACACCCAATGCTGGTACTGTAGAATTATGTGGCTATGATTTAAGTACATTAACCCAAGACGAGCGAGCCCAATTGCGAAACAAAGAAGTTGGTTTTATTTTTCAGAATTTTCAATTGCTGCCTACCCTTACAGCACTCGAAAACGTAAGTGTTCCCTTAGAACTTCAAGGCGCAAAAGATGCCGCTAAAAACTCAAAAGCCTTATTAGAAAAGGTAGGATTGGCAGACAGAATGCATCATTATCCGTCGCAATTATCGGGAGGAGAACAACAACGTGTGGCCTTGGCAAGAGCTTTTAGTAATAATCCCTCTATTTTATTTGCCGATGAGCCAACAGGTAATTTAGACGAAGAAACTGGCGAAAAAGTAATTCAACTGCTGTTCGAACTCAATAAAGAGGCTGGAACTACCTTGGTGATCATTTCTCACGATTTGGACCTAGCCAACAGAACTCAGCAAATACTGCGGCTCAAAGGCGGGCAAATACTAACCAACCAACCAACCGCAGCAGTTTGAGCAACACACCTTTCACACAAAAAAGCAACACCCGCTGGCTCTTTAAAATGGCATGGCGCGATGCAAAGGCAAGTAGAGTACGGCTGCTCTTGTTTATGGCGTCCATTATTTTGGGAATCGCAGCGGTGGTTTCTATCCAGTTGTTTAGTCAGAATCTAAAAACCAACATACAAGTACAATCTAAAGCTCTAATGGGGGCCGATTTTATTATCGATAGTGACGAGCTTCCTAACGAGCGCGCACAAGCCATTATTGATTCTTTGGGCCCAGATGCTCGCGAAGTAAATTTTGTGTCTATGATTGCCTTTCCAAAGAACGGGGGCACCAAATTGGTGCAGGTTCGAGGATTAGAAGGCGATTTTCCGTTTTATGGAACTATAGATACTCAGCCTGTTATAGCAGCGTCTAACTATCAGGACACTGGCGGCGCTTTAGTAGATGCTACGCTCATGCTTCAGTATGCTATTAAACCGGGGGATTCTATTAAAATAGGGGAGGTCACCATGCCCATCGCGGGTAGTTTAAAAGCCATTCCTGGTAGTACGGCGATTGGCGCTTCTGTGGCGCCGCCCGTTATCATTCCGTATAGATACATAGAAAAGACCGAGCTCCTGCAATTTGGCAGCCGTAAGGAGTATCAGTTTTTTTATAATGCGCCCACAGTAGACTTAGTTGATTTAGACAAGCGCATCGACCCGATGCTGGACGACGAAAATGCCGATTTAGACACTCACACAAGCACTAGCGAACGTTTAGGGCGTAGTTTCCAGAATGTGAGTACTTTCTTGAGTCTAGCCGCATTTATTGCCTTATTATTAGGCTGTATTGGGATTGCGAGTTCGGTAAATATTTACATCAAGGAAAAATTAAAATCGGTAGCTGTATTAAAATGTATGGGAGCTACCCGAAGACAAAGCTTTTTAATTTATCTAATACAAATCTCAGGAATAGGGATCATTGGCGGTAGCATCGGGACCATGATTGGCGCAGGCCTTCAGGAACTTTTCCCTTATATTTTAAAAGAATTTTTACCTTTTAATGTAGCAATTAGTATTACCCCTCAGCCGCTAATAATGGGGGTGTTGCTCGGGCTTTTTATGTCCGTCTTGTTTGCTTTATTACCGCTCATGCGAACTTGGTATGTTTCGCCATTAGAAGTGCTTCGGATAAGCGAAACCTCTTCAGAGAAATCAAAGAAAGCGGGATATGTGGTCTTTACGGTAATCGTCCTATTTTTGTATTTATTTTCACTCTGGTTGCTGGGCGATGCGCTCTTTGCGCTGTCATTTGTAGTCGGTGTTTTGGTAACATTCGCCATTTTAGCGGGCATTTCCAGCCTATCTATGCGCATGGTTAAGGCCTATTTTCCTAAACGTGCCAAGTTTACCATTCGGCAAAGTGTATTAAACTTATTTCGCCCAAATAACCAAACGGTAGTGTTAATCGTGGCTATTGGTTTGGGTACTTTTTTAATAAGCACTTTATATTTTACGAAGGATATTCTACTGGCAAAAACCAATGTGGAGCAAACTTCCGAAAGTGCGAACCTAATTACGCTAGATGTACAAAGCGACCAACTTAGCGATGTGGTTAACACCTTTAATGCCAATAATCTGAACGTTATTGATAATATTCCGCTAGTAACCATGCGAATGCATCGTATAAAGGGAGTACTGGTTAATTCCCTGCGCAGGGATACTACAAGCCAAATAAGAGGCTGGATTTTAAATCACGAATTTAGGACCACCTATAGAGATTCTCTTATCGCGTCAGAAGAGTTGCTAGCAGGGGAGTGGACCGCTACCCAAAAAGCTAGCGATCCTATTAAAATTTCGATTTCTGATAATTTAGCGGTAGATGCGATGGTTACCGTGGGTGATACCATTGTTTTTAATGTGCAAGGGGTGCTTATGCCAACCACGGTGGGCAGTATTAGAAAAGTCGATTGGGGCCGATTACAGCTTAACTTTTCTATAGTGTTCCCCAAGGGTATTTTAGAAAATGCACCACAGTTTAATGTGTTAACTACCTATGCACCCAGCGAAGAGCGTTCGGCAGATTTACAGCGTGATTTGGTAACGAAGTTCCCTAATGTGTCTATTATAGACCTACGGCAGATGTACACTATTATAGAAGGTATACTAGATAAAGTCTCGTGGATTATCAACTTTATGGCATTCTTTAGCATATTTACCGGGATTATTGTGTTGATTGGATCGGTGCGTAATAGCAAGTATCAGCGTATAAGAGAAAGTGTATTGCTACGAACCTTGGGCGCTACGAACAAGCAGATATTAAAAATATCGGCGCTAGAGTATTTGTTTTTAGGCATTTTGGGTAGTTTAGTCGGAATTCTGTTGGCCTTGGTTGGCAGTTTATTGTTGGCACTCTTTGTCTTTAATGAAGCTTTTGTGCCCTCAATAATTCCGTTTGTGGTGTTTTTACCTGGGATTTCGCTTTTAGTGTTGGCCATTGGACTGAGTAATATTCGGACGGTTTTAAAAAGTTCGCCTTTAGAAGTACTGCGCAGAGAGGGTTAAAATTTAATGCTCTTATGTGTCAGGACATTTTCTACGATAAAATATAATCTTCAACACCTACATTTGTATTATGAAGAACATCTATTTTCTTATGCTGCCTCTAACACATCCTCTCGACAGTCTTGGACCAGCACAGCTGTTTTTTGAAGCTAAAGAAAATGGGGCAAATCTAAATCTTCATTTTGTATCAAGCACTTTAGATAATGAGTTAGAGAGTTCTTTGGGTTTAGGGTTTTCAAAGTTGATACCTTATCGGGAATTTAAACTTGGAGAAGATGATGTTATAGTTATTCCTGGTATTGAATTTTCATTGTTGAAGGATTCCAATTTCAAAAAAGAAAATCAGTCATTTTATCATTGGTTAAATACTCAATATAGCAATGGCGCAACTTTAGTGTCAATTTGTACAGGTGCATTTATACTTGCAGACGCGGGTCTATTAAAAGGGAAAAAAGCAACGACACATTGGAAAGCATTTGCTGAATTTGAAAATAAATTCCCAGATACTGAATTACTAAAAAACAGACTATTTGTAGAAAATGAACGAATTTATACCAGCGCAGGAATGCTTTCAGGTATTGATTTATGCTTATATCTAGTAGAAAAGGAATACGGAATTAAATTTGCTATAGAAGTAGCAAAAGAAGTGGTACTATATTTTCGCCGTGGTGAATCTGACCCGCAATTGAGTATTTTCCTGCAATACAGAAATCACTTAGATACCAGAATTCACACAGCTCAAGATGTTATTGCTACTAATTTGGCAACACCATTTATTATTGAAGATTTAGCTGACAAGGTAAATATGAGCGCTAGAAATTTGACACGGCAGTTTAAAAAAACGACTGGAATTACCATTGGTAATTATCTTACAAAATTAAGAGTTGAGCAATCGGTTCACCTTCTTGCCGAGGGTTACACTTTAGAATACGCCACAAAAGAGTGTGGTCTAAAAAGCACTAATCAACTTAGAACACTTCTAAAAAAGCACGAGGGCCTTATCCCTATAGATGTAAGCACTGCAAATTAAACTCTGTCCTAATACTGCGTTTACTTGTCCTATTATGGAACACCTATAGATACTACTTTTGTCGTATCAATAGGTGTTTTTATGTTTTGAGCTCTTTACATAAAACTATCTTCAAGTAAACCAATTACCATGTATTCAATATTTTTATCAATATGCTTTATTTTCTCTTCTTTAGGAATTCCAGAAGTAACATTAAGTGTACATTATAGTGAAGCAATAGAAGCAATTATAATTCAAGGATTAGAAGATTCTGAAAGCGAAAAAAGCAATACAATAATTTCAGTGTATTTTGGTGAAGTAAATTTCAACACACAACAATCAAAAGTGTTAGGCACTTTTAATAGGTTGAATAAAAACTTTGTTTTTAAATCGAAATATGGTTTTTCAAATGGTGCATCTTATACTGTTTTTGTAAAAGGTAATTCAAATGTAGCGCAACGTTTTATAATTAAGGTTCCTGAGATTAAACTAAAGCCTAGCACTTATATAAAGAATGTTTATCCTACCACTTCAAAATTACCGATGAATCAATTGAAATTCTATATAGAATTTTCAGCTCCTATGAGATTAGGAAATGCATTTGAGCAGATACACTTATATAAACTGCCTGAAGGCAAATTAGAATCAGAAGCTTTTTTAGTAACTGCTGAAGAGCTTTGGAACCCAGATAGAACAAGAGTTACCATTTTTTTTGATCCAGGTCGTATTAAGCGCGGCGTGCAGCCGAACCTACAATTGGGTTTGCCATTGGTTGAAGGAAACACCTATAAGTTAGTAATAGATAAAGGCTGGTTGGATCTAAATGATGTAAAACTAATTAAAGGTTTTGAGAAAACATTTGATGTGATTTCAGTAGATAGGCAATCGCCAAATCCTAAAAATTGGAAGATTGATTTTCCAAGCACAAAAAATAAATCATCGGTAAAAATTGATTTTAAAGAAGCAATGGATTTTGGCCTCTTGCATAGTGCAATTGTAATAGTTGACGAAACAAATATCTATGTTGAAGGGAGTATTAGACTTTCCGAAAATGAAAACAAATGGACGTTTACACCAAAAAAACAATGGTTAAAGGGAAGCTATAAAATTATAATCAATGCCTGGCTTGAGGATTTATCTGGTAATAATTTAAACAGAAAATTCGATGTAAACTTAAATAGCGAAAATGATACACCTAAAAACATTAAAGAGGTAATAATTCCTTTTGAAATAAATTAAAAATTTAATTAATCAAGTAAAAGAAATATTAAAATGAAGCTAAGTATCATAAAAGTAACACTCGTGTTATTGATCTGTAATTTAAATTTAAATGCTCAAAATGGGATTACACTTCCTGAATCCCAAAATCAAAAAGTAAGCCTTAGTCAATGGATAGGTTTGGTAGAAGCAAACGTAACCTATAATAGTCCAAATGTGACAAATCCAAGATCTGGAGAAGACAGAACCGGTAAGATTTGGGGGGAATTGGTTCCTTATGGGTATCACTTTGTAACATTTGCAAACCAAATGATTCCTTGGAGAGCAGGTGCTCAAACAAACACAGTGTTTACTATAAGCCATGATGTTAAAATTGAAGGGCAAGATTTACCTGCTGGTAAGTATGGCCTCTTTATGTTGGCAGGTGAAGAGGAATGGACGATTATTTTTTCAAAAAACTACAATTCGTGGGGAGCGCTGTATTATGACGAAAAAGAAGACGCGTTAAGAGTAACAGTGAAGCCAACAAAAACAAATTTTACAAAATGGCTGACCTATGATTTTATTGAAAGAAAAAGTGATCATGCGGTAATGGCTTTGAAATGGGAATATTTGTCTGTTCCAGTAAAAATTGAGGTACCAAATATTAATGAGTTATATGTAGAAAAGCTGCGAAGCGATTTACGCAATGGAGCTGGTTTTGAATATCGTAATTGGATAGATGCAATCGATTTTTGTGTAAATAACAATATCAATTTAGAAGAAGCATTAACCTGGGCAGATTATGCTATTAATAGACAATGGTTTGGTAATAAGAATTACGGAACATTTTCTGCAAAAGCAGATGTTTTAGAAAAGTTAGGACGAAATGAAGAGGCAAAAAAACTAAGAGTAAAAGCACTTAAAACAGCAAATGCAAAAGAAATATCTAAAGAGGGAAGAAGATTATTGTCAAAAAACAAAAACAAAGAGGCTTTAAAGTTATACACTTTTAATGCTAAAAAATTTCCAGAAGAAATCTTTATGACAAATGTAAATTTTGCAAAAGTTTATACTGCATTAGGTAATAAAAAGAAAGCAATTAAACATTGGGAAATAGCCTTGAAGAACGTGCCAGATAGAACTGATCATAAGGTTTATTTACCGAGATATGAAAAGTTGCTTAAAACATTAAAAGAAAGTATATAAAAACGACAAACAAATCAAATGAAAATGAAATCAAGACTAATAGGAATGCTGTTACTTTGCTTAGCAATAGTATCAAACAGCTTCGCAAACGACAGCGATAATTTAAAAGATGGCTTTACTATTGGAACTCCAGTAATAAAATCAATACAAGCTATTGCCTTCGGACCAGAAAACATCCTCTTTATTGGGGACAATACAGGGTCAATGGTTTATGCGATTGAAATTATTGATAAGAAGAATACTTCAAAAATCAATTTTAATATAGATAATATAACTGCAAAAATTGGAGCCGTTATGGGCGCTTCAGCAAAAGATATTAAAATATTAGATATGGCAGTAAATCCTTTATCTAATAATGTATTCTTTGCTGTGAGTAGGGAAAACAGGGGAACTACCAAAAGTGCCTTATTTAAGCTAGGTGATACTGGTTTACAGGAGTTTTCCTTAGAGCAGGTAAACTATTCTGAAAAGAAAATAGAGAACGCGCCGGCTACAAGCTCCAAATTTTGGGGACAACCATCTAAAACCTATACGGTAACGGATTTACATTACGTGAATGGAGAGATAATCATTTCAGGGCTTTCAAATGAAGAATTTTCTTCAGGGCTAAGAAGAGTTCCTTTTCCTTTTGACGATGCAATGGTTACTACCAATGTCCAAGCATATCATGTTTCTCATTCAGCAAACGAAACCAATGCACCTATTTATCGTTTTTTGCCAGTTAAACTACAAAATCAATGGACAATTGTTGCTGGTTATATGTGTACACCCTTAGTCACTTTTAAATTAAATGAATTAGATGGTAATAATAAACTGATAGGAAAGACAATTGCAGAAATAGGTGCAGGTAATGCTCCAACAGGAATCATTTCTTATACCTATAATAATGAAGAATATGTCTTGGTCGGAAATAATCGATACTCTTTAACAAAATTCACTGGGAAAGATATATTTAATGCAAAAGCCATTCAATCACCTTCGAGACAACGCGGTATAAAACGTGAAACTATAAAAATAGGAAGTGTTGCTCATCTTGCTGACTTTGGTGAAAATGTACTAGTGATTACAAGGAGTAGCGATAAAAAAGTGTACACTTTGAAAAAATTATCAAAAGCTAATATCTAATCTTTCAATCAAACAGAAATAGAATGTTAAAGATAGTCACGATTTTAACCGCATTTTTATTTGCACTTACAAGTCACGCACAGCCTGCGGAAAGCAGCTACGTTTGTCCGCCTTGTGATACTGCTTGTGATTCTAAAACTTTTGTAAAACCAGGTAAATGTGATGTTTGTAATATGGATTTAATCACTAAAGAAAAAAGAGAGCGCGAGATTATAGAAGCATCCAAAGGGAAGAAAAGAATCGCGTTTTATTTGCAATATGGCGTAGAAGTGTTAGATTTTGCAGGGCCGATGGAAGTATTTGCATATGCAGGATATGAAGTATTCACGGTTTCGAAAAATAAAACCCCAATTATTAGCCAAGGGATTTTGAAAATCATTCCTGATTATAGTATTGAGGATGCGCCATCTGCTGATATTCTAGCCTTTTTTGGAGGGAATTCAGACGAAGCATCTAAAGACCCTGAAGTAATTAATTGGGTAAAGTCTCAGAAAAATATTGAGTACTATTTTTCAGTGTGCACTGGGGCCTTTATTCTAGCCGAATCGGGTATACTTAAAGATAAGTCGGCGACTACCTTTCATGGCGCTTTGGATAATTTCGAGCAGAGTTATCCTGAAATAAATGTTCTTAAAAATGTGCGGTTTGTGGATAATGGTAAGATAATTACCACCGCTGGAATTTCAGCCGGTATAGATGGGGCATTACACTTAGTTGCTAAACTCAATGGGTTTAATGTCGCGAGAAAAGCCGCCTATTATATGGAATATGACAAATGGATTCCTGGGGAAGGCCTATTACTTTCAGAAGATAACCCTTATAAAGATTTTACTGATATTGATAAACTTGAAGCATATGTAGGCGTCTACGAATATCTTGATGATTCACAAATTGAGATTAAAATCAATGAAAATGAAAAATCTCTTTTTGCCATAGTCGATACTAGAAAATATCCCCTTTTCTATCATAAAAACGATACTTTTTCAAATATAAATGATGATAAAATTATTTTCGAAAGAAAGAGAAATCATTCTATCAACGGCTTTAAGTCTAATAAATATGGAGATAAACTTTTCATCAAATTAAACTAAAATCTAATACGTTTTATATGAATTATAAATGAACAAAATAATTACATGGGCGGCTATTTTCAAAGTCTTCACAACACACCTAAATTGCCAAAATCAAAACACAATATTGTACTATAATAGCTGTGAGTAAATTAGGGTATATCATGCGAAATCTTCGAGTTGGAGCAAAGACAAAAGTTTAATGGCCTACAGACGTAATTGTTCTGTGGTGTACCGAAAGAGTGTCTGTTTAGCTTTTAAACACATTTTTGAGTTGGTAAAAAAAGCGTTCAATAAGCCTCAGATCTTCGGTAATAATTTCGGCACTTCCTCTCATATCCTGTTTAAAATCTATGGCTTTTTTGTATGAGGTTATAAGTGTTTTGGGTAATTGAACATCTATTAGATAATAGCCTTCTTTGTCTGGCACTGCAGATATGTTTTTAATAGCCCCTTTTAGTGTTCCAAACTCGGTATCAGGATAATTTTCTAAGTTAATATTTACGGTTTGTCCTATTTTTAATTTTCCAGAGTTTTGGGCAGGGGATTTCAATTTAGCTATAAAGGCTGAATTTTCTGAAGGAATGACGGTAAACACCAAATCGCCTTGATTTACGGTTTGGTTTTCATTCCAATAATTTAAAAAAGAGACATTACCATTAATATTCGATTTAAGGACATATTGCAATTCCCAGTCTTTAATGCTGTTTTTTAATTGATTAAAAGACTGAATCACGCTTTTAAGTAAGGTAATATCCTCTTTGGTTTTATTTATTTGGGTGGCTTTGGATGATTTTCTGGCATTACTCATAGATTCTCTCAATTGAGAGAAGGATAGGTTGATGTTTTTAAAATTACTTTCCGCTTGAGCATATTCTATTTGCCTGTTTTCATAATCTTGGAGAGAGATAATGCCTTTTTCATAAAGTCCTTTATTGCGTTCTAGATTTTTCTTTTTAAGATCAAGCTCAAGAAGATTGAGTTCTCTTTGTGCTCGTAAGCTTTGTAAACGTCCGTTAAGTTCAGAGACTGAAAGGCTATTGGCTAGCGCCTCATTAGAGAAGGGTTGTAGTTGTTTATTAAGCTGATATTGAATAAAGCTATTCTCGAAAAGCGAATAATTAGTTTCTATATCACCAAGAAAAAGCATAGGGAGACTATCCAGAGGAAAGTTAAAATTTTCTCTTTGATTGGTAGGGATGGTATCAATAATAGATTTTAAGTAAAAGACATCCTTAAAATTAGCCGCGTTTTCCAAGATGGCTAGGGGTTGATTAGGTGTAACGTGTTGATTATCCTTAACCAAAATAGCGTTAAACTTACCGCTTATTTTGGCATATTCTTTTTGAGGTGGTATTTGAGTGGTTACTATAGCTTGTGTTTCAATGACATCGGGATATTTAATAAACCATGACATACAAAGGAGCATAAGGATGAGTAAAAGCACCAAAGTATTTCCCCAGCGTATCATCCAGGTTGGAACAGCTTCAAGTATTTCTTGAACTTCTTCACTACGGAGTTCTATATTTTGAACATCTTCTGGCATTAAATAAAATATTTAATTGTTTTATTAGCTGTGAACATCTGAAAACACTCACAGTTTGTGTCTGTTACCTCGCGAGAGAATATCTTTAATTACCTAGATCTAGTTGGTTTTTAACTAGGTTATAATAGTTTCCTTTTTGTTTTATAAGATTATTATGTGTTCCTATCTCAACAATTTTGCCGTGTTCTAAAACCACAATTTGATGGGCATTTTTTACAGTACTTAATCGGTGTGCAATAACGACTGCGGTTTTATTGGCAAAAAAGGTATTGAGCTTTTCCATAATTACTTTTTCATTATTTGCATCAAGAGCAGAAGTAGCTTCATCAAAAAACAAAAACTTAGGGTCTTTGTAAACAGCACGAGCAATAAGCAAGCGTTGTTTTTGCCCTGTGCTTAACCCAGAGCCTTCATTTCCAATTTTCGTATTAAAACCAAGAGGTAATCCATCAATATAATCGCTAATATTGGCAACATCTATGGCATGTGCTAGTTTTTGTTTATCGATATAATTTTGACCTACGGCAATATTATTAGCAATGGTATCATTAAAAATGTAACCTTCTTGCATAACCACACCACAGTGGTCTCTCCATACTTTTTGAGAAATGGTCTTGAGGTTAAATTTGTTAACGTAAATCTCTCCGGTTTCAACCTCGTAAAAACGTAATAATAGTTTCATTAAGGTAGTTTTTCCGCTACCACTAACCCCAACAATAGCTGTTGTTTTATTAGGAGGTATGCTAAGGTTTAAATTTTTAATAACAGGTTCTAAACCGCCCACATACCTAAAAGAAATGTTATTGAGTTTAAGGGTTGCATTGTCAGGAATATGTGTTACTTTTTCGTCTTCAATGTTTTCTTCGTCCTCTTTATTATGTATTTCACCCAGACGCTCTAAAGAAATTTTGGCATCTTGCACATCTCTCATAAAACTTATGAGTTGTGTTATAGGTCCGTTAAGTTGACCTACAATATAAGTTATGGCCAGCATCATCCCTAAGGTAATATCGCCATCAATAACCAATTTGGCAGATAGGATAGTAACGAGCATATTTTTAATCTCGTTAATAAAATTTGAGCCTACACTTTGGGTTTGCTCTAAGGCCAAACTTTTAGTAGCAATTTTAAATAACCGTGCTTGAACAAACTCCCAGTTCCATCGCATTCGTCGCTCCGCATTATGGAGTTTTATTTCTTGCATCCCATTAATGAGTTCAATAACTTTACTTTGCTCGCTACTTAGTTGAGAGAAACGTTTGTAATCGAGTTCTTTTCGTTTTTTAAAAAAGAATAACACCCAAACAAAGTATAAAATACTACCAAGCGCAAACACCGCAAAAATTTGTAAGCTATAGTAACCTAAAACAAAACTAAATACAATAAGGTTAAAAAAGGAGAATAGCATGTTTAAAGACGATGTGGTTAAAACACGCTCAATACGACTATGATCATTAATGCGTTGGAGTAGATCTCCCGTCATCCTAACATCAAAAAATGATATAGGTAGTTTCATGAGTTTAATAAAGAAATCTGATATCAAAGAAATATTGATACGTGTACTTAAGTGCAAGAGAATCCAGCTTCTTATAATTTCTAATGAGGCTTTACCAATAAACAGAAATAGTTGTGCAATAAGGATGAGATAGATAAAATTAATATCTTGATTTTTAATACCAACATCAACGACGCTTTGGGTTAAAAAAGGTAGGATAAGTTGCAATAAACTGCCCGCAAGCAGCCCAATGATGAGTTGAACAATAAACTTTTTATACTTAAATAAATATTTAGATATAAAACCAAAACCAAAAGTATCTTTATCACCGGTATCAAAATCTTCTTTATAAAATAGCGGTGTTGGTTCTACTAAAAGAGCAATGCCTTCTTGTGTATTTTCATTGGCATTATTACCAATCCAATGTTTGATAAACTCATCTTTCGTATAAGTGATTAATCCATGAGCAGGATCTGAAATATACAATTTGATATCATTTAGATCGGATTTGGATTTACGTAACGAGATATTACGTTTTTGCTTTATTTTATAAAGCACCACATAATGATTTTTATTCCAATGGATGATGCATGGCAGAGGAGCCTCTATGAGTTTACTAAGTGTTAATTTAACACCTAAAGAGCGAAACCCCATAAATTCTATAGCTTCACTTAACCCAAGCAGACTACTTCCTTCTCGAGTGGTTTCACTTAGGGTACGTAGCTGTTGGGTATTAATAGTTTTGCCATAGTATTTGGCAATAATTTTAATACAAGTAGGACCACAGTCTTTACTTTCTGATTGTTTATAATGTGGAAATTTTTTCAAACTAATTTAACTATGAACTCGTTGAAAATTTTGAAGTAAAAGGTATACTCCTTTAAGAGTATACCTTTTTTAATTATCAATTATAGTAAGATGCAAACATGCTTAAAACCACATGCATCTATTACCTATGCAGGTTCCCGCATCCGTGAAAGCCGGGTTACAAGAAGTACCATTACTAATATACTGGGTACATTGATTCCCTAAACTTTCACAACCGCAAACACCTGGAGGACAACCACCTGAAATTGCTTTTAATTCGTTGTTGTTTAAGGCTTTGCCTAAGTTTAATAAATTTTTCATAAGAATAAATTTTAAAAAATTACATTTGCTGTGAACATTTAAAGACACCCACAGTTTGTGTCTGTCTATTCTTCGCGAAAGAATAAGATGTTTAAACGCAAAGCTCTTTTTTTTAAAGAGCTTTGTTGTTTTATGTGTTGCATGTGGTGTAACTTCATAAGAAAATACACTACAACTTTCATATAAATCTTCAATAAAAAACAGCAAATCACCTCTGCCGTATTCTTTAGGGAATGATCTGCCATTGATTAAAATTCCGGGCGTAAAGTTGCTATTATGGTCTTTACACCACTTGTTTTCTTTATCAAGTATATGTACGTAGTCTTTATTTTGTAATATGCCAAATGCGTTAAACCATCGCTCAAGAGACATTCCACCAAAAATATGATGCACGGCCTCCATATATTTGTCCTTACTGCCTTGATGGTAGAGATCTAATTTTACAAGGTCACTTTCAGAGTCATCAGGATTAACACCAGAGCGGATGCTAATGCTAATGCTAATATCTTCTTATACTTATTTAAGATGCTCTCAGCTAGGGTATGTACGGCCTGTTGAAAAACTAACGGACGTATTTAAAAACCTGTAGAATTATGAGTAAAAAGAAAAGCGGGAGAAGTCCGCTTTTCTTAAACGTTACTATTAAGTACCGGAAGGAATACATACACAAGCAATAGGATCTAAAATCCAGGTACATTGAAGATCACATATACCTTTTCCACCGTTAATTGATTTTTGTTCCGCTTTAGTTAAAGCTTTGCCTAAGTTTAATAAATTTTTCATAATAATAAATTTTTAAAAATTAAATTTGCTGCGAACATTTTAAAGACACTCACAGTTTGTGTCTGTCTATTCTTTGCGAGAGAATATTGTTCAAAATACAAAGCCCTTTATGTAAAGGGCTTTGTTGTTTAATGTGTTGCATGTAGTGTATCTTCTAGTGAAGTTACGCAACAGCTTTCATATAAATCTTCAATAAAAAACAGCAAATCACTTCTGTCGTATTCTTTAGGGAATGATTTGCCATTGATTAAAATTTCGGGCGTAAAGTTGATATTATGGTCTTCACACCACTTGTTTTCTTTATCAAGTATTTGTACGTAGTCTTTATTTTGTGTTGTGCCAAATTCGTTAAACCATAGCTCTGGAGACATTCCATCATAAATATGATGCATAGCCTCTAAACATTTGTCCTGACTATCTTGATGATAGAGTTCTAATAATCGACTGGTTATTTTTACAAGGTCACTTTCCGGGGCATCTGGATTAACACTAAAGCGAATGGTAATGTTGACATTTTCCTTAAACTTATTTAAGATGTTTTCAACTAAGGTATGTACCGCCTTACAATGACCACAAAAAGGATTGGTAATGATGGTTATTTGGAGGGGAGACTCATTATTGCCAAAGACAATTTCTGGAGCATCTTTAATATGAGTATTTATCGTTTTAGATTGATTTAAAAGGGTGTTAAAGAGACCAAAATTTCTTTTAAATTTAAAATACTTAAGCTTGGTGTCTTTAAGGTCTTTTAAGGTGCTTAATTGAGGGGCAATGCTATTCCATAGAACAAGCACAGTAATAAAGCTAAAGGCAAATAAAGCAGTAGTGTTTATAGAAAAAGAAGCCGTATAAATACTACCAAAACCAAAAATGGATAGCGCAACTTGAGCCCAAATGAGAGCAACCACACTTAAACATAAAAGACACCATGATTTTAATACCACATATTGATAATAAATAGAATATAAAGTTATGGGAAAAGCGATAAAGCTTACTAAATAGGGGAAAGACAAATTTTCACCAAAGAGCATTAATAAAAACACGCTTAATGTTAAACCCGTAAAATAGATAAAACTAAGGTCACTTAATTTAAAATAACCAAAGACTTGAGCTCCTTTTGAGGAAAATACGGCATTGCAGTCTTTAAATTCTGAAGTCCCTGAGCAAAACGCCTTACCTAAAGTTGTTTCTACACCTTGTTCTTGTTTTTTAAGTGTTAGACCAATAAAAATGCCTAACAGGCTTATTACAAAAAATAACGTGGATAAAACGGAGGGTTTTGATAAGATTAATAGGCCAAATACCAATACAAAAAACGCTCCTATTAAAGTATTTCTATAAAAATTAGAATGGGCTTTTGTTTCTTCAACCATTTCTGTCTTTTCCACAGCTATAATAATACCGCCAAATTGATTTAGAAAGGAATCAATACCTACTACCTTTTTTTTGTTATCACCATTGAGTAGGGTGTACTGTAAGTCATTATTTGAAGCTACACTAAATTCTTGACCATGATCCGTATTCATTTGAGCCAAAAATGATTTAGGAAGTTGCGCAAGCGTTTCTTTGTTTTTAGGAATATCAAGAGCTAGATTATCTATATTAAAATGATCTAAAACGCCTGTAACAGCATGCAAACTAGGATAAGAAGGATGGCTTTGAATTTGAAAGGTCAACTCTTGCCTATCAATGCTAATGTTATTTAGTAATAATAACTGATGTATTTGATAAGATAGACCGTTCATTTATGAGAAAATATAAGTTAATTGTACACTAAAAGTTATATTTAAAACTATTGAAAAGATTAATATAAAACAATCGGTACTACCTCATTTTGTCATATTTGAGGTTGAATTTTACTCATGTTTACTTAAGTTTTTAATGTAGTATGAAGGGTTTAATTTTGTATGTGCTTTAAAATGTTTTGTGAATGAATTGGTGCTTTTGTAGCCTATTTCTTGTGAAATGCACTCAACAGAATAATTCCTAAAGATGCGATCCTCTTTTAACCGCTGTAGTGTGTAGTGAATCCGCAATCCATTGAGGTATTGATAAAAGCTTTTTTGTTTATACTCATGAATCATTATTGATAGATATGTAGTGTTTGTTTTGAGTTTTTTTGCCATGCTTCGTAAACTACAATTGGTATTTAAAAAATAATGGGTCTGTTCCAATTTATCTAATCCTTGCAAAATAGCAGTTGCTTTTTCATCCTTTATAATTAGCTCGTATTCTTTTTTTATCAATTTTGCATTTTTGTTTGTTTTTAATTTTTTTTGAAATGCTAGCTTATTTTGCTTTTTTACAAACTTAACAGCCACTAGAAGTGAGAGTAAAACCATTAAACTTATAAAGATTAATAAGTAACGAACTTTATTTTTCTGTTTAAAAGCTAAATTTAATGACGACTGTAATTCATTCTCTTTTATTTCGAATAACTCTTTGACTATTTTATTTTTACTAAGGTCATTATATTCATCCAAAGCGATATACTTTTGAGTATAAATTGATGATTCAATATTTTTATGTTGTGCTTTATAAGCTTCGCCCATAAGCTTATACGTAAATAAAAGCTCTGGTGGATTAAAGTTGTTTTTAAGAAAAACTCTTTGTGTGTTTACTGTTTGTTCTACCCTTTTGAAATATATAATAGCATTTTCCAAGTCTGTTAATTTGAAATAAGAACGTCCAATAAAGTAACAGGTTTCCGTAAGTCTTGTTTTATTGTTCAGTTGTATAATAAGCTGTTCAGATTTTTTTAGATACTTAATCGCTTCATGGAATAATTCTTTTTTAAAATAAGCCTTACCCATATCATTATAAAAATAACTCACCCCCTCAAGGTTATTAATTTCTGTACTCATTTTTAATCCCTTATTGGCATAAAACAAGGTAGAATCTGGTTTGTTTAATTTAAGATAAACCCTTCCTATTCCCATAAGTGTATTAATAACTAATAACTTGTTGTTAGTGATTTTTTTGATGAGTTCTAAGTTGTTTTTATAAGTTTTTAAGGCATCGTCAGGTTGACCTATTCTTTCCTTGATCTTGGCAATATTTTCAGAAACCCTGATCTTCAATACAATACCATTGCGTTTTTTAGCTATAGTTAACGCTTTCGAATAATTAGAAAGAGCCTCTTCATTATTTCCTAAATGGAAATAGGCATTACCCTTAGTTAGAAGTGCTTCAAATAAATAAGTCTTGTCTTTAAACTTTTTAGCAATCTGAGTCATTTTGTTACTATTCGCAATTGCGTCGCTATAGTTACCTTGTATATTAGCATTTCTTCCTAATTGATAAAAAGAAGCAACAAGACAATGGTCATTATCTTCTTTCTGACATTTTTCAAGTAAGATATTGGCATAACTTTTTGCTAATTCTGGATTGGAATGATTATTCTCAAGAATTAATTGTTCTAAGATTTTAACTGATGTCGTTTCATTGATTACTTGAGCAGATAAAGTATGTGAAATGATAATCGTAATCACATAAAAAAAGAAATGCGAGATGTTATAAGATGAGGTATTCATGAAACTTAAAATGATTTGGTATTAAAGTAGGAATTCACCTACTTAAATGTAAGCTTTCTGGATTCTATTATAGAATGATGCGGCATACATCTAGTAAGGACTTTTAGATGAAATACCATAGATTATATATATGGCTCTGTTGCTTGAGGTAATCATTTGATAGTACCATAAGTGTATGCTTGCAAAAGGAAGTATTAAGTAGTTTCTAAGCACACTTAATTTATCGATATTAAGTAAAATAGAAATAGTGCGCTTTTACCCAGATGGGGCGTTGGCTAAACGGCCTCAGAAAACTATGGTAGAGAAATAGGTGAAGAGCGTACTTATTTTACATATAAAGTGTGCAAAATAATTGGATGCAAATAATTATTTTTTATAGCTTTACACTCGGAAAAGCAATTGTATTTTTCACAACTTTATTTTCTACCTTAAGGAAGACATTGGGGAAATAAGTTTTATCTCTTACGGAAAATTCCGTATACCTTAATTAGTAAAGACTAATTGGTATACGGATTTTTTTTATGCTAATTTTAAAAATGAAAAAATATTAAACCAAAACTATGGCAACAATTATTAATCTTAAAGAAATTAAGGCGATTATTAAAAATGTAGATGTTATTAGGGCTATGGAAGAAGGGTTTGTACAATATAGTAACGGTAATACTGTAGTACCACCTGTAGGAGAATTATTATTTGAGAAACCAAAAGGAGATGCACATATTAAATATGGATATATTAAAAATGATGATTTTTATGTTATTAAAATAGCCTCTGGGTTTTATGACAATACAAAATTTGGCATACCTTCAAGCCAAGGATTAATGTTGCTATTCAGTCAAAAGACTGGAGTCCCTAAAGCTGTTTTATTAGATGAAGGTTATTTGACTGATATTCGAACAGCAGCGGCAGGCGCTTTATCAGCAAAGTATTTTGCGCCAAAAGTGATAAAAGCAATTGGCATTGTTGGAACAGGAATACAAGCTAAATTACAATTACAATATCTTCAAGAGCATACTCCTTGCACTAAAGTTTGGGTTTGGGGAAGGAATCATAAAAATGCTGAAATCTTTGCAAAAGAATTAGAAGTAGATTTTGATATTCATATTGCAGAAACTATTTCAGAGCTTGCTAAAAATTGTAATGTAATTGTGACAACAACACCTTCAGAATTGGCTTTATTAAAAGCTGATGATATTCAAAAAGGGACGCATATTACGGCAGTTGGTTCAGATACAGAGCGCAAACAAGAATTAGAAAGTAAGCTATTAAAGAAAGCAGATATAATCATTGCAGATAGTATTCCTCAGAGTAAAAGTCGTGGTGAAATTTATAGAGCAGTAACTGATGGTGAAATTTCAGAAGACACAGTTATTGAGTTAGGAACTGCAATTCAGAATTCAGAATTACAGCGAACAAATGATCATCAAATCACCATTGTGGATTTAACAGGCGTTGCTGTGCAAGATATTATGATAGCCAAAGCTGTTTATAACGGTTATATAAAAAAATAAAAACTATGCTTCAATTTGTCAGTAATAAAGGAGGAGGAAAACCTGTCGATTTTGAAACAGCGATATTAGATGGGTTTGCAATTGATGGGGGTCTATATGTCCCGGAAACATTGCCACAAATCTCGTTATCGCAACTAAACGAGTGGAAAAGCCTGGGGTATGTAGCATTGGCCTTTGAGATACTTTCGTTATTTATTGATAGGTCAATTATTTCTTCTGAAGAATTAAAAAAAATACTTCATACAGCTTACGCACCTTTTGAAAAGGAAGAGATTATACCCTTGCATCAATTACAATCCAGAAAAGACACCTACATAATGGAGTTATTTCACGGCCCAACCATTTCTTTTAAAGATGTAGGACTGGCTTTTTTGGTTAATTTGGTTAATTTCTTCTTAGAGCGAAAAAAAGAACATCTTACTCTTGTTGTTGCTACAACAGGAGATACTGGACCAGCAACGGCATATTTTACAGCAGGGAAATCTAATTTGGATGCTTGGATATTGTACCCCAAAGGGCTGGTTACAGAAGAGCAAGAACGTCAAATGACAACTTTGCAAGATGCTAATGTTCACCCAGTTGGCGTGTCAAATTGCCCAGATGGGGGAGATGATTTAGATGTTGTAATTAGTAAATTATATGCGAATAAAAGGTTTAAAGAAAAGCTTAAATTATCAAGTGTCAATTCTATAAATTGGGGGCGTGTAATGATGCAAACCGTGCATTATTTTTATGGTTATTTACAAGTTGTTGACACCATTGGAGAAAAAGTGAATATGTCCGTTCCTTCAGGTGGATTTGGTAATTTATGTGCTGGAGGATTAGCTCGTAAAATGGGATTACCTTTAAAATATTTGGTAGCTGCCAATAATGATAATGCTTGTTTACATCGTATTTTTTCTGAAGGACGCTTTACCAAAGAAGAAATCGTTGAAACACCTTCATCTGCCATTGATATTTTAATTCCGTTTAATTTTTGGAGGTATTTGTACTTCAGTATTGAAAAAGATACAGAACGCATAGAAAAATGGATGGATGCATTTAAAACTACAGGAAGTGTACTATTCGATAAAGAAACTTTTGAAACCTATAAAAATGGATTCCTTTCATACAGTTCTTCAGACAAGGAGACACTAAATTTAATTAACGATATATATACTGCCGAAACTTATTTACTAGATCCTCACGGAGCTGTCTCGTTGCAAGCTGCAGATGTTTTAAGAGAAGCGTTAGGCAATGAGAAATTAATTTGTTTAGCGACTGCACATCCATCAAAATTCCCTGAAGCAATTAAAAAAGCGCTGCATACAGATGTATTACCAAAAGCGGCTACACATTATTGCATAGAAGAAGCGAAGCGTCTTTGCGAAAAAGTTCATTTATGTGACCATTCGCATTTAGAAAAAGCGCTGACACACGCTATGGAAACCAATTGGGATTTAACAAAAGGAAAATAATATGGCGCAGTACACTGTTATAAATGATGCAGACCTAAAGACTATTTTGGAATCGTATGGCATTGGAACCATGCTATCTTATAAAATATTGAGTGGAGGCTCAGAGAATACCAATTATTTAGTCAATACAGAAACGAACGCTTTTGTGTTAACAATATGCGAGCAAAAGCCTGTACAAGAAGCAGAAAACTTAGCCTTATTATTAAATTATCTGAAGCTAAATAACTTTAATACTTCCAAACTGGTAGAAACATTGAATGGAGCTTTAATAGCAATATGGAATGATAAACCTATTATATTAAAAGAATTTATTAAAGGTGATATAATTCAGGATTTTCCTGAAAATTTGCTTGTGTATTTAGGAAAAGAGCTAGCTAAGTTGCATCAAGTAAAAGTGCCAAATTATGTTCCTAAAACTTTAAATTATGGGAGTATAAGTCGTTTTGACGAAGTCCGGGTATATGCGCCAGATTCTTCTTTCTATAAATGGTTAAAAGAGACACAACATTATATCGAGAATTATATAAGTCCAGAATTACCAAAGTCATTGATACACAGTGATATTTTTTATAGTAATGTTATTGTTAGTGCAGATCAAAAAACAGCTACTATCATGGATTTTGAAGAAGCTTGTTATTATTATCGATTGTTTGATATAGGAATGATGATTATTGGTACCTGTAGTAAGGGAAAAACAATTAATCAAAAAAAAATTAAGAGCTTACTTGAAGGATATCAACAAGAGAACAAATTACTGGAGATAGAAATAGATTCTTTAAAAGCATTTACTGTTTATGCCGCAACAGCTACGGCTTTTTGGAGGCATCAAAATTTTAATTACGTCAATGTTGATGTAAAATTGAAAAATCATTATTTAGAAATGAAAAATTTGGCAGATACTATTATGGATCTACCTAGGGTTTATAAATAAAAGCCTTTAATTAATAGTAATAAATTAAGTGTCAGTTCTAATCTAAATGGTTATTAATTAGCTCAATCAAAAAATGTTGAATAATAGCAGAATTTGAGCAAGTGTACATAAATTATCTCGCAGAGTAATTTTGTACTCTTGCGGAATGCTTTACGAGAATGTCAAAGAAAAAAATCTTGCAGGCTTTTCCAGGAATAACGGTTGGGCGCGGCAATTTTACAAATTAGCTACACAACAAACATGGTAAGCCAACACACCAGCTGTTTTAATATTCAATCATCCACAGGATAATCAAATATTAAAAATGTTCTATAATGTTCTCCGTTATGCGATGCCCTGAGCTTTTGCCGAAGGGTCACTTTGCTTTACTCACTACGTAAATATTGTTTTAGAGGTGCTCGTGAACCTCCAAAGTCGGTTTGGGGAAAAAGCAAAGTTCTAACCAAGCTTCATTGATTTTTTTTCTTTCTTAAAATTTCTATAAAGTGTAATGGAAAGCTCTTTTTGCGAAAGGGCGGAGGAGTAGAGGCAAAATGTGTATGGAATGGATATATATTTACTTAATTTCAAATAGTTTTCCAGCCTATGAATTTCTTTAAAACATTAAAAAAGTCGATAAAAGACAAATAATACAGATAAAATGCATATTTAAGTAAGAAAAAGCTTACAAGTATATATTTTTTTTCTAAATTGCTTCTGTTGACTGCATTGGAGGTTAAAGTTTAAAAATATCCCTATGAAAAGAATTATAATTCTAGTCGTATTGCTATTAGCAATCCCCACTCTTAAAGCGCAAAAAAAAGAAATTAAAAAAGCCCAAAAGGAGGTAAGAGCTGGAAACTTAGCTAGTGCCGCTTCTTATTTAGATCAGGCAAAAAGAATTTTTGCGGCTGCAGACCATAAAACGCGTTCAGAATATTATGTGGTTGAAGCCGAAATGAGACTGGCTGAAAAGGCATTAGACGCAAAACAAATAGAGTTAATTTCTAAATCCTTAAAGCTTGCAAATAGTTATGAGGTAACTCCATCACTTCAGGTTAGAATCTCACAAATTAATTTAAAAATTAAAGGATCTTCAGCAACTATTGCAGCGAGCGAGCTTAAAAATAAAAATTACTCGAATGCCGCTAGTCTATACAAAACAGCCTATCAATCTTCGCAAGATAATATTCATCTTCTCAAAGCTGCTAGATGTCATTTACTAGCTGAAGAGTATGATGATGCTTACAAGTCATATAGTTATCTATTTAAATTAGGATATACAAATGCCAAGACTAAATATGTAGCTACCAATGTGACATCTAATAAAAAAACGGCATTTTCTTCAAAGGCAACACGAGATGAAGCTATAGCAGAAGGTTCATACAAGAATCCTGAAATTATAACAACCAATAGCAAACTACCGGAAATATTGCGAGGTATAACGGTGGCATCTATACCTCTTGGTAAAAAATACGAAGCCGTGGCTATTATTGATATAGCAGTGGCTAAAATGCCTGAAAACAAGATACTACTAAATCAGGTTTCTCATCTTTATAAACAATTAGATGCGCATGATAAATATATTGCTGTTGTAGATCAACTTATTAAAGTAACTCCGAATGACCCAAACCTATATTATAATTCTGCTGTGACCAGTGCACAAAATAACGATCTTGATAGGGCTAAGAAATTTTACGAAAAAGCGTTGAAGATAGATCCCAACCATATAAATGCCAAAGTAAATCTATCTATGTTGCTTTTAGATCAAGATAAAGTTATAACTGATGAAATGAATGAATTAGGGGCGTCTGAAACAGATGATGAACGTTATGAAAAATTAAAGCAAAAACGTATCAATCTATACCATGGAGTGCTTCCATATTTAGAAAGTATTGTAAAGTCACAACCTCAGAATGAAAATATTGTTAAAAAACTGAAGAATATTTATAGATTTTTAGGTAAAGATTCTAAACTAGCTGTATTACAAGAAAAATTAGACGAATAGCGAGCAATCAAACAGTATCGATCTACTTACTGTACTTGCTTACTATTGATGATAGAGCTACACAAAGCTTTTTGGGCAATTTTACATAACGGCTAATTATGGTACATACACGCCAAATCTTCAAGCCAGACCAAAACCCCAAAAGAAAAAAATTTTAATGACCCACAGACTGCTTATAAATGAGCCAGACGATATATTCTAGGGTATTTTACATAATAGAGAATTATAGCTACAGCAGGATATTCCATGAAACTGACTTAACAACATAAATGTACTATAATGTACCGCGTTATGTAACTTGAGCTTTGGTTAAAAGCGAAAGTTGTTACTTCAGTTTCTTGCAAAATTATATCTCAAATGTTTCTCTACAATTTTAATGGAACACTTTTTATGCGACGACGTAGGAGGGAAGCATAATGTGTGTGGAATGGCTATTTACTTATTTAGCCAATTTCTAAATAGTCTCATTAAAATAGGCTGTGCTACATAAACCATCAATGCTACTAAAACTGTAGTCAACAGTAAATCTGTTAAAACAGCATTTAAACCAATTGCTATCAATCTTGGTTTAAAGAAAGGCATAATAGTGAAGATTAAAGGAACAATGGCAATCCAAACTATGACTGCCATTTTCCATTTTTTAGGTGAGTTCTGTCCTTTCATTTTATCTATCAGTTACTTTTTTATAGTCTACTTTAATAGGTGATTGTAAAATAAAGAGTTCACTGTTTTCTATAACATTAAGATTAATGTTTTCTATGTTACTTGCTTTTGTAAAACTATCTTTTGACATTTTATTTCCTTCGATTTCTATGTTGCCTTCCATTAAATAAAATGAATGAAAGCTGTTCTTATCGAATTTAATAGAATGATTACCATTTGATAATTTGTAACGTTTTGCAGAAATTCCTGGAGCATCCGTTTGTATTGGCGCATTTTTTCCAGCATACGATTTTACTTCATAACTATTTTCACGTTCCCAATTAAAAGCATCAGCTTGATAGTCTTTATAATAAGGTGCTTTGTTAAGTGCTTTACTAAAATCTGGGTCAAACCATATTTGAAACGCTCTTGAGCCTTTCCAATATTTTTCTGAATGTTGCAATCCACTTCCAGCCTGAATGTGCTGTACACCATCTGCTGGTAAAGGCGTCCATTTATTTGTTGCCGTATCATAATGTTCTAATCCACCTTCAAAAATAAAAGTCAGTATTTCTATGCCTTCGTGTGGATGCATCGGAAAGGCTCCTTCTTCGATAGCCTCAACATTAGCCCAATAAATAAGATTAGAATATAAAGATTCTCCAGATAGCGGCTTGTTTTCGTGAAGCTTACCACCAAATAGTGAAACACTATGTTGCTCTTGTTTTGATTTTATGTTCAATTTCATCTTGTGTATATTTTTAGAATTAAAAGTACTTGTAAAAGCCCAACCCGAAGTTCCAAATAGAACTCCAAAGGTTGAACTTAATTTTAGAAAACGCCTTCGCTTCATTCTAGCTTTCCTTACGCTGTTTTACTGAAGATAAATAACTTTCATATACCCAACCATAAGAAGTGAATTGTCCTAAAACACCACCTAATTCCATAGATTTCTCATCTCTCCAATCGTGCATTAATTCGGCATTTACAGAAGCCCAAGTTGCTACTTTTACACCAGCTTGAGATAAACGATGTGTGGTAACATCTTGTACAATTTTGTTCCAAGTTCCAGAAGCATCAATAACTGCATAAGGGTCGTAACCATCTCTTACCGCAGAAATAGCAGGAAACAATAAACAGACGTCTGTTACAATACCAGCCATAATAACTTTCTTTCTTCCCGTTTTATCAATCGCAGCTTTAAAATCTGGATTATCCCAAGCATTTATTTCTCCTGGTCTATCAATTATAGTAGCGTTTGGAACGATATCTAATATCTCTTGCCAAAAAGGGCCATTTGGTCCATCTGCCATACTTGTAGTAATAATTACTGGAATTCCGGCAACTTTCGCCATAGTGGCTAATCCTTTTAAATTGTTTTGTAATAGGATAGGGTCAATGTCTCTTACACTTGCTAATAAACCTGTTTGATGGTCTATTAATGTTAGTACTGCGTTTTCTTTTGTTAGAAATTCTGTGAATCTGTTGTTTGTGTTCATAATTTTTAATTTTATTTATAATTGCATAGGTAATATTTGTATAGGAGAATATTAAATCAAATTTTTTTAACTCCTTATTTTTATTAAAATTTTCGAAATTATTTTAGCGTCATCTTCTGAAATAGAGTAGAGGACTTTAATAAGTTCATCTACTTCTTTTGTAACCTTTAGTAAAACACGCTCCCCATCTTCTGTAATATCAATATCCATTTGTCTTCTATTAGTTTCACAAAGACAGCGAGTAACCCATTTTTTAATTTCCATTTTGTCAATTAGACGAGTTATATTACTGCCTTTATCTATTACTTGTTCTTTAAGATAAGAGGCTGAAACTGGACGGTTATCTGCACCATTTAATATTCGCAATATGTTATATTGTGCAGGAGAAATGTCATATGGTTTTAAAACTGTTTTTAACTGATGCATATACCAACTATGAGTAGTTAGTAGTTCTACAGCAGTATTTTGATATAAGTCTTTATTGTTTTTCATTGTATAGGCAACATTTTCCTATGCAAATATATAATTAATTTTTTGGAACTGCAAAATGGCCTCATATAATTTTGGTAAAACAATAGGAGAAATGAGCGTCCATATTTTAGGGGTTTAGTAATACAGTTTCTTAAGTGTTTCAATTATACAAGGGATTTCAAAGCAATGTAAACGAGTTCCAATGTTTCTTAAAATATAGCGAATGAACCGTTAATTGTTTCCAAAATTATATGCAGCCTTGAATTTTTGTTTCTTTTGTTTTAAGACACTATTTTAAGAATTGATTGAGTATCAATTTTTGAAATACAAATAATGAAAGAAGAAAAAGAAAACTTCAATTAGAAGATTAAATATAACAAGTGTATAGAAATTTATTTTTACTCACAGCTTTATTTATTGTTGAATTTAAATGTGTTCGTGAATCTCCTAAAAAGTCGATTTCATATATTTTATACTCTTGTGGCAATCCATGAGAATCGTCTAAAATTTTTTATAACGTACATTTTTATCAAATACGCAATTTTTAAACAGAGCAAAAAGGTTAGCTTTTATTTTGGCGTTGGCAAGCGATGGACATCCCGAAAGCTTTCGGGACGAGCGCTTGGTAGCGACTATTTTACATAATGGCTAATTATAGATACATAATGTTTTATTAAACGCTGCGAAGCAAACCGCCTATTAGTTTAATGACCCAAGTTCCAATTAATCTAATGAAAACGAATGCTTCTGGGATATTTTACATATTGTTTTAAAGAATTGATTGAGTATCAATTTTTAAAATACCAATGGCTACACAACTACTAATCTTCTTTAATTTTTTTCTTCCTAAAAGTTTCTTTAAAAATGTAATGACACCCTTTAGGGTTCACGAGCACCTATTTATGAAATAGGCGAGGGGCGAGTAAATACGCTTTGCTCGAAGCGACGACCTAGTCCGCCGAAGCTTTTTCTGCGAAGGAGGATAGGAGTGAAGTGGGAATGTGTATGGAATGGTTTAAATTATAGAGAGGATATTTATATTTTTGCTAAATCTTCCAATTTTTTAAAAACAATAACCTTATACATAGCACTGACTGGGACTTTATTATTTTCAATTAATAAATGTGTTCTGGTTGCTTTTG
>Ga0256847_1000024_pt1 | contig 106416 bp, 99 predicted proteins | sample TeddybearmetaG_FD_189099 | JGI IMG/M metagenome (GOLD analysis project Ga0256847, IMG submission 189099) | Hydrothermal vent microbial communities from East Pacific Rise, Pacific Ocean - Teddybear | ecosystem: Environmental > Aquatic > Marine > Hydrothermal vents | place: Pacific Ocean: East... | reverse complement strand
AGGTAACACCCAATTCCCGCGCCAGCTTTCTTACCGCGGGCCCTGCATATACATTGGGATTATCAGGCGCTTTGCCTGTTGAATGAGATAGAGAGCTTTTCGCTAGTTCCACATGCTCGGTTTTGTCGATCTTTGCGAGAGGCTGCTTATCGTCTACTTCAATATCTGTAACTGTACTCACAGACACGGTACTCGATCCACTGGACACTACGGTAAACAATGCACTGCCTTCTGTTACCTCGTCCCCTTCTTTGACCAGTATTTTTTCGACAACTCCAGCAAAAGGTGAAGGTATTTCCATGCTGGCTTTGTCGGACTCTATAACTATCAACAAATCCTCGAAGTCTATCGAATCACCCAGTTTCACCAATAACTCAATAACTACTACCGCCTCCGAATCTCCAATATCAGGAACGCGGATTGTTTGAATAGTCATCGCCTCTGGTTTTTGCGCTTCTTGTTTTTTGGGTTCGCTACCTTCCTGCTGCTCTTTATTAGCTAGCGGCGCTTTACTCGCTCGCGGCGCTCTACTGGCTAACGGCTCTTCACTGGCTAACGGCTCTTCACTGGCTAACGGCTCTTCACTGGCTCGCGGTGCTTTATCAGCTAATAGAACAAGTTCTTCATCGCTATGCTCCAAAGTAAGAATCTCTGTACCGAAAGAAACACTCTCGCCAAGCTTTACCGCCAGAGAGGTAACCTTACCACTAACCGGGCTCGGAATTTCCATGGATGCTTTATCCGATTCAACTACAATCAATATGTCGTCTACAACAACTTCGTCTCCAGGGGCGACGCACAGTTCTATCACTTCAACATCTTCTGCATCTCCAATATCTGGAACGGTAATTTTTTGCTTGCTCATAAGCCAAGCCCCACACCGTTTATAGGCAAAATAATGCGCATATCAACATGCATCATCATACGAGCCTGGGGTTCGATTTATCAGCATTCAGCTTTAACGTTTTAATCGCCTTCTCCACTACATCCGAGGAAATAACCTGTTGTTCGGCCAACTCACCAAGTGCTGCAACGGTGATGAAATTTCTGTCTACTTCAAAAAACTCCCGCAACTTCTTGCGGGTATCGCTGCGTCCAAATCCATCTGTCCCCAGAACCTTATAGGGGGCTTTTATAAAACCGCGAATCTGGTCTGCAAAGATTCGCACGTAGTCGGTGGCTGCTATCACAGCTGTGTCTGAGTCAGCCAAGCACTGACTCACATAGGACATTCTCGGCTTTTCAGTAGGATGTAACATATTCCATCGCAACACATCATTGCCCTCTCTGTAGAGTTCATTAAAACTGGTAACACTCCACACTTCAGAAGAAACGCCATAATCTTCATACAAAATTTGGGCAGCCGCCTGAACTTCACGCAATATTGCACCGCAGCCTAACAACTTCACACTTTTCTTCTGTATTTTTCCACTGCGCTGTAACAGGTACATGCCCTGTATTATTCCCGCTTCACACCCTTCCGGCATATCCGGGTGCACGTAATTTTCATTCATCAGGGTGAGGTAGAAGAAAACGTTATCCTGCTTTTCATACATCCTTTGCATTCCGTAGTGCAAAATTACCGCAACCTCATACGAAAAGGTTGGATCATAACTTATGCAATTAGGAATGGTGGCTGCCAGAACATGACTGTGCCCATCCTGATGTTGCAAACCCTCACCGTTCAATGTAGTTCTGCCTGCCGTGCCACCCAGCAAAAAGCCTCGAGCCTGTATGTCTCCCGCCAACCAGGCCAGATCACCAACCCTTTGAAACCCAAACATTGAGTAATAGATGTAAAAAGGAATTAGTGTGTACTGATGCGAAGAATAAGAAGTGGCGGCGGCAATCCAGGCTGAAAATGCACCGGCTTCATTAATCCCCTCTTCCAGCACCTGGCCATCCTTTGACTCCTTGTAGGCTGCTATCTCTCCAGAATCTTCCGGGACATATAATTGCCCCTGGGATGAATAGATACCCAGTTGCTTAAACATACCTTCCATGCCAAAAGTTCGCGCCTCATCAGGTACAATGGGAACTATACGATTACCAATGGCCTTGTCACGCGTCAATCCGGCCAGCATTCGAACGAATGCCATAGTGGTCGAAATTTTACGCTTACCAGTACCTTTTATCTGCGCAGAAAAAATATCCAAACCAGGAATCTGCATAGGCACGGCATCTACAATGCGTCGCGGAATGGGGCCTCCAAGAGACTCCCTGCGCTTGCGCATGTAAATCATCTCTGGGCTATCAGGGTCCGGCCGGTAAAAAGGCACAGATTCAATTTGACTGTCAGTAAGCGGAATAGCAAATCGATCTCTAAACCGTAGCAGGCTTTCCAACTTAAGTTTCTTCAGTTGATGGGTATCATTCTCCGCTTCACCACCCTCGCCCAATCCGTATCCCTTCACGGTTTTGGCAAGAATAACAGTAGGCTCGCCAGTGTGATTCACCGCGCGATGATAAGCGGCATACATCTTAAACGGGTCATGGCCACCACGGTTAAGGCGCATTATGTCATCGTCGGATAAATCTTCAACCAGCTTCAAAAGTTCAGGATATTTGCCAAAAAAGTGTTGTCGTGTATAGGCTCCACCTTTGGCTTTATAGTTCTGATATTCGCCATCTACAGTTTCATTCATACGTTGTTGCAACAGGCCAGACTTATCCTTCGCCAACAGGGGGTCCCAGTGACGCCCCCAAACAACCTTGATTACATTCCAGCCGGCCCCGCGAAAATTGCCTTCCAGTTCCTGAATTATTTTCCCATTACCACGTACCGGGCCATCAAGACGCTGTAAATTACAATTTACCACGAAGATCAAATTGTCCAGCTTCTCTCGACCGGCCAGTGCCAGAGCACCTAATGATTCCGGCTCATCACACTCACCATCACCCAGATATGCATATACCTTACGCCCGTTCATGGGAACAAGACCGCGGCTGTCGAGGTACTTCATAATATGTGCCTGGTAGATGGCCTGCAACGGCCCCAGGCCCATTGACACCGTTGGAAATTGCCAGTAGTCCGGCATCAACCATGGATGTGGGTAAGAAGTGAGGCCTTGTCCATCTACGTCCCGACGGAAATTGTCCATTTGTTCTTCATCAAATCGCCGTTCCAGAAAACTTCTTGCGTACACCCCAGGAGCTACGTGCCCCTGAAAATAAATCAGGTCTCCTGCATTGTCCGCAGACGCCCCTCTAAAAAAGTAGTTAAAGCCCACATCGTAAAGGGTAGCGGAAGATGAAAAACTTGAAATATGTCCACCCAGATCGCCCTCAGTCATGTTGGCTCGCATAACCATAGCAAGTGCATTCCAGCGAATTAGGGAGCGGATTCGACGCTCCATAAATAGATCACCGGGCATTACCGCTTCATCCGTCAGGGGGATGGTATTTCGATACGGCGTGGTAATCGTATAAGGCAGGCGTGCACCGGTAAGGGTTAATCTGGAAGACAATCGCTCCAGCAAAAAATTGGCTCGTTCAATACCGTCCAGCTCGAGAATATTTTCCAGCGAGTCCAGCCATTCGGCGGTTTCATCAGGATTCTTGTCGGCAGCTTGCTTGTTTTCTGACAATAGAAATTCCTTGTTTTTCGAGTGGCACGCGTACATTTTTGACCATACAGCATACCACAGCCAAATAACTACCCAATGAGGTCAATTTCCGAATACAGGCGCTGCCAGTCAAAACAGCTTCCAGGATCAGTTTTTCGCCCGGGGGAAATTTCCTGATGCCCCACAATGTGGGAGTAAGACAGTCGCGGGTAATGTTGCAATAAAGCCCCGACCACCTCGGCCAACACGTCGTATTGAACTTCTGTGTATGCTTGTGTATCGGTTCCCTGCAGCTCGACTCCAATGGCATAGTCATTACAGGACATTCGACCGTTCCAACTGCTTACACCCGCATGCCATGCGCGTTTATGAAACGGTACATATTGCAAAACTCCACCATCACGGGAAATCAACAGATGGGCTGATACGCGCTGGTGTTCCAGGCCAGAAAAACTCGAGTGTGCAGAGAAATCAAGCGTATTGCAAAACAGCGCGTCAATGTAATCCACTCGATCATCCCCAAGTGGCAGCGTAATGTTATGAATAACTAACAGACACACATCTGCAGGGTCTGGTCTGACATCACAGTTTGAGGAGTCTCTTTGTTCTGCTACGTTTAACTCATGTCTGCTGTTAACGTACAATGTATGCTCCCGCTTTGTGAATAAGTATCAGATGTTAACTCAAACCGCAGATCTCGCCCCAATAATTAGAAAGAATGTTCGCGCCGCATTACTAGAAGATCTTGTAGCCGTCCATACAGAATCAGACAGTACATCCACCAATCAGTTTGACGATATTACCGCAGCCCTCATCCCTTCGCATGTCGTTGCCACCGCCGCAGTTATTTCCAGAGAGCTTGCTGTCTTCTGCGGAAAAGCCTGGGCAGATGAAACTGCCCGCCAGATGGATGCAAACCTGAAACTTAAGTGGCTGGTGGAAGATGGGGAGGCGCTGAATAAAAACCAGACTCTTCTTACAATTCAGGGCAGCGCGAGAAGCATACTAACCGTAGAGCGTACCCTGCTGAATTTTCTGCAAACTCTGTCAGGAACAGCAACTCGCAGTGCGTACTACGTAAATCTCGTTGCGCACACATCAGCAACGGTACTAGACACACGTAAAACCATTCCTGGCCTACGCCATGCTCAAAAGTATGCAGTAAAATGTGGCGGTGCCAAAAATCATCGCATGGGTTTGTACGATGCTTTTCTGATCAAGGAAAACCATATTCAAGCCGCCGGTGGTATTCAGCAAGTGCTTGCAGCAGCTAAAGCTTCGCGTCCGAAATTAACCATCGAAATAGAAGTAGAGGAGATTGAGCAATTGATCACAGCAATTGAAGCTGACGCTGATATTGTAATGTTGGACAATTTTTCTATTCCTGAAATGAAAAGAGCAGTGGCCTTAAACCGGGGCCGCGTAAAACTGGAAGCCTCCGGTGGAATTGACCAGACCACTCTGGTGCAAGTCGCAGAAACCGGCGTCGATTATGTCTCCATAGGAGAGATTACAAAAAATGTCACGCCAATAGATTTGTCCCTACTCTTTCAGTAGATTTTTAATAAGTCGCGGCAAGGAAAGTCACAACAGTTTTAATACTTGCTTAATGGACAGGTAAGAATGACAAAACTTCGCGCCTTCGCTATTCATTTCGGTATCAGTTTTCTTGTTTTTATCGGTCTTGTCTATATGGTGATTAAGGTCTGGTATCCTAGTTTTTCTTTGATTCCGACGGTGGCTGGGAAGGCATACGAATAATTGAGGTGTCGACCTGGTGCTTGTACCCTTGTTAACTCTAATTGTGTTCAAAAAGGGAAAAACAGGCCTGCGTTTCGATCTAAGCATAATCGGAGTTGTTCAAACCATTTCCCTGATAATCGGCACCTGGGTGGTTTATAACGAGCGCCCCATTGCCATGGTTTTCGTAGACGGGCATTTTTACTCCATGAACGCCAAAGCTTTTTGAAGGGACCAACACCCCTGTACCTGATCTTGATAGCTTTCCTGGACCCTATCCAAAATGGGTGCAAGTGGAACTGCCCGAAGAGTTGGCGAATGACGTTCACTCAGTTCTATTTCGGGCTGCCAAACCTATCCGGGTAGCCACCCGGTACTACACAACATTTAAAACCAGCAAACGGTTTTTGCAGGATTCCACAGACATTAGAGAAATCGAATTTCGGGATGCAGAATCTAACTTGCTACCACAATGGCTGAAAGACAGTGGAGGAGAAAAGCAGAATTTTGTTTTTTACCCCTTTGGGGCAAGATACCAGTATGTCTATATTGGATTTGGAACTAACGGAGATATAGCAGGTGTTCTGCCAGTCCAAGGACCTATCTAACAACAATTAGTTTTACAACCAGGATCGGTGTTCAACGGCTTTTACATCACGCAGTCGTAAATTTAACTTGTTCAGCTCTTCTACAAGTTCCAATTTACCATTACCAATAGCATACTCCAACAATTCCGTATAGTAGCGTCTAAATACTACTTCGTCTCGAAGTTTGAGTCGTTCAAACCACGGCATTATTTTGTCCTCTAGTAAATCCATTTTTTTCTTTGGTGTACCTACACCAATATAAAGAGCCGACAAATAATCAATGGCGGGTATATTTATAGGATCCAGCTCTAATGCCCGAAATAGCAATAACTCCATTTGCTGCAATGGTTTTCCTTGCACATAAGCCGCCTGAAAGTTATCCAGATGTTTGACCATTTCCAGGTATACCGCTGGATTATGCGGGTCCGCGCTTAGTGCCTGAGTAAGCATTGCAAATGCTGCCCCTCGTTTCTCCTGATCTTGTGCATCGCGAATAGCAAAACGATTAAGTAGTACTGCTTCTCCGAGATAAGGCAGTCCACGATTACTGTTCAAAGCCTGCGCCAATCTGGAAAATTGGAGAGTTTTTTGTTCATCAGTCCGTATGTGATCAACCCAAAATACATGTTTCTGGGCCATAAACACGCCTAGAACACTGGTATCCAACAATAGATAAAACCATGCAAATACCCCAAATACGATACCTCCCCCATAAAGCACAAGAACAGGCTTACTGTCACGTTTTCTAACCACCTCATTTTCAGCCGATTTGACGGGCGAAGTAAGTAGAAACGCAGAGCCAATACCAATCAAAATCATCAGAGGAAGGCTATAAAACACAAAATTAATAAGCGCATGGCCACAGGCTGCTCCAATGGCAATCCCATATCCTAATCTGCTTACATCTTGTATAGGCGTATTACGATTCAACAACTTGATACTGAAGAATCCAACACCCCCTACAAACAAAATCAGGCACATAAACAAAGGGATACCTCCTTCGATTAGCACCTGAACATAGTCGTTATGTACAAACAAACCCGCAGTATCTTGTTCGTTTATGGATCTATATGTCGGATACAACATACCAAATCCCATTAGCCCTATACCATACCAGGGGTAGTCAAGATACATCTGTATGGCCGACTCTATCATCAACAACCTGACTTGCAGACCCGAGCCTACATCTCCCGGCGCGGCTCCTTCACCAAGCGTGGACAAACCGTTGTCACCCGCGAACATAAAAGCTATAACAAACAGGCATAGGTGGGAGAATATGTTTTTGGCAGACAGCCTATTTCTGAAACCAAGATACAACCACAAAAGAAATGTGAGCCCACATATATATGCACCCATACGTGACTGAGTGGCAAACATGGCACAAAGCAAGGTAAAGCTTACCGCATACCCAATAATTTTCCACCACTTCGACGGGGAGAAAATATTATTATGATCGACGAGCATCCAGTGCACAAATGGAATCCAGACCAGATACATCATCGTCGCAAAATTGTTGGGGTCTATGAGAGGCATATGTGCCCGCTCACCATAAACAAAGAACCGGAAAACAGAGAGTAGCGCAAGCCCCACAACCACAAACAAAATACCCGCAAGCAGTAATGCTTCACCCCGGGGCGTACTTCGAATGTACATACTAATGAGAAAGGTAAGCGGCAGAGCGGCAAATAACCAACTCATAGGATAGCTGGTTTCACGACTCATACTGAAATGATAAAGAACGCAAATAACGGCCAGCGTAACCAGGGCCAAGAAGGAAGATCGTGAATGGGATTCGATAGCAATCTTTAGACTATTTGCTCCGGCCACCATAAAAGCCATGAGTAAAAACATCATTGCAGAGAGAAAAATCACCAAATTTGCAGCGGTACCGGAAAAGAGCAATGCGCAAACAAATGTACAGATTAGCAATACGGCGCTAACGCTCGTTCTATTTTGCATCTGCAAAAAAAATCCTTTTAAAGCCAATGTCTTTTTGAATGTTTTACGTCACCCACAGATGGTGCCGGAACGGAGATTCGAACTCCGGACCCCATCATTACGAATGATGTGCTCTACCAACTGAGCTATCCCGGCTATTGGTCCTGCCCGTGATTACGTCAATCACAAAGAATAAACCTTATGTAGGGTAACCGTTTTTGGGAGAGTGGAAAAGTCTATGCAACAAAATCCCTGCTAAGGACATGCACCCGCGCCGGGATATTGACGACAAACGACATAACCGGATTCATCGGTTGCAGTTACCTTATAACCAGTAGCTCCAATCAAGGCAGCAACATATTTAACTTTGTCTGTTCGGGGTGACCAACCGGAATTTGTAAACAAACTGGTGTCCGTACCAACATCCCAGGTTCCCGCCGCATATACACCGGTGCGCATAAATAAGTCTTCCTGAAATACTTCAATGGTTGACATACTGGTAACGAGGGCACCTTCGCGGGATGTGCTTATATAGTCGTTATAAAGAGGTAGTGCGATGGCGGAAATAATGCCAATTATGGCCACGACAATCATCAATTCAATCAGTGTGAAACCGCCTGTTACTTTTCGCATTACTTACTCCGTACTCATACTTACTATTATTAGCAACCGGAACTCTAAACTAAACAATGGTCAGGTCACTACTGGCCTGACCATTGATTCCAGAGCAAACCCCGCAGGGTTTGCCAGCACGCGAGATCTAGAGACTAGATACTCGCGAAATTTATGACTCTGGAGGCCGTGGTGAAATCTACATACGCAGGACGAGTCAGCGTTACGGCAAGATCCCTACCACCAATAGTTCCAGTAACGGCTATACCCACCACACCATTAGTCGCATCTGCAGCAGTATTGTATGCATTTACAGTTCCATGCGGTGCAAGGGAACCGTCTGGATTCAACAGAAGAGCCCAGCCGGCCGCGCTTGCAGGCAACGCAGTGGGATTACGCCCCAAAGACGTTTTAGCCTGAAAGTTACGCATTTCGTTTTCTGCAAAACGAATACCTTCTTCATAGTGTGAACTCACCTTGGCCATATTGGCAGAGGTGATATAGTCCTGATAAGCAGGCAGAGCTACAGCGGCAAGAATGCCGATTATAGCTACCACAATCATCAGTTCGATTAATGTAAAACCTTTCTGTATGCCTTTAAACATCGTTTATTGCTCCATTACTTCTTTTAGCGTTAACGCAGTTAAGTCGAACTGGTGGGTTCGTTGCCTCCGTTTCGTGTCAGTGATTCTGCAATCACCATGCCAACTCTTCAACGAAGCAGCCCCCAAGCCGCGTAACGCACGTATTCCCAGGGACTTGAAGCGTATCTTAGACCAGCCCACCGGGTGAAGGCGTAGAATACCATCACAGTTCGTGCGTTTCATCCTACGTCACTAGCTGCCGCAGAGCGTCACATTTGGAGACTATGCGCAAGATTACCGCTACAGGGCCAGCATCGAGCTCTGCATCCCGGATATATCTCACTTAATCCCCATCCTGTTTCTTAAGCAAATTTCAGAACATCTGCCCTTATTCGAAGAATAAAGACGCTTCATACTGCACTGTAATGAAAATACTATGTGCTATTGTGACCCCTGTATCGACACAGCCGTGACAGGTGATTAGACTTGGGCGGTAAATCCCGGTTAATTTAGGGAAGCGTAATATAAGTACTGCATTGGGTATGAAATACGTATTTTGACAGGTGGCAGGCAAGGATTAGCAGCCTCTGTTGCGAATTATGCAATCACAGGTGTACAAGGATTTTACGAGCGCAATGGCTACAGATACAGTACCACTTTCCGGGTTAGCCAGACGATTGGTTGAAGACCGCATTCTGGACCCCGACAAAGCACATAGTGCAAGCGAAGGTGCCCGCAAGGCTGGTGTACCATTTGTTTCCTATCTGGTGAGTAATAAGCTGGCAGACCCACAAGCTATAGCAGCCTCTGCTTCAGAAGAATTTGGCGTACCCCTTATCGATCTGAACAGCTTTGATCTGGATTCCATTCCCAAGGATCTGGTAAGCGACCGGCTTATATCACAACATAACGCATTGCCTTTGATTAAACGTGGTGTTCGTTTATTTGTCGCGGTTTCAGACCCTACTAATTTGCAAGGTCTGGATGAAATCAAATTTCAGTCGGGCATTAATACTGAACCGATACTCGTAGAAGAAGACAAATTGGCGTCTATTATCGAAGCCTTCCTGAATCGGGAAGACGATTCCATGATGGACAGCCTGGGCAATGACGATCTGGAAGATCTGGATCTGGAGACGGTTGAAGACAATCCGGTTGACGACGATGACGGCGCAGCAGGTATTGATGATACTCCCATTGTACGCTTCGTTAACAAAATGTTGCTGGACGCCATCAGAATGGGGGCATCGGATATACATTTTGAACCCTACGAAAAGACCTATCGCGTGCGCTTCAGAACCGACGGCATACTTAAAACGCGAGCCAAACCACCCAACAACCTTGCAACACGACTGTCAGCCCGCCTGAAAGTAATGGCTCAACTGGATATATCTGAACGAAGGATACCCCAGGATGGCAGAATCAGAATGAAACTGTCAAAAACCAGGTCTATTGATTTTCGTGTAAACACACTGCCAACCCTCTGGGGTGAGAAAGTAGTACTACGGATCCTCGATCCAACCAGCGCTCAGATGGGTATCGAAATGCTCGGTTACGAGCCGGATCAGCAGGAATATTTTCTCAATGCACTACATCAGCCACAGGGCATGATTCTGGTAACAGGGCCAACAGGTAGCGGAAAAACAGTTAGCCTGTACACCGGTCTAAATATTCTCAACACTGACGAACGAAATATTGCAACCGCAGAAGACCCCGTAGAAATTAACCTTGAGGGTGTGAACCAAGTTCATGTAAGGGAAAAAGTGGGGCTTACGTTCGCTATGTGTTTGCGCTCGTTTTTGCGTCAGGATCCGGATGTAGTGATGGTGGGTGAGATTCGAGATCTGGAAACCGCAGAAATTGCGATTAAGGCAGCGCAAACAGGCCATATGGTGCTTTCTACACTACATACCAATTCAGCAGCAGAAACCCTCACCCGCCTGCGCAACATTGGGGTTCCAGCCTTTAACCTGGCAACTTCTGTATCGCTGATTATTGCGCAACGTCTGGCAAGAAGGTTGTGTAAGTGTAAACAGGTTATTGACGTGCCTAAAGAAGCACTGTTGGCAGAAGGCTTTACCGAAGAAGACCTGGAAACCGGATTTGAAGTATTCGAACCTAAAGCCGAAGGATGTGACAAGTGTAGCAGCGGGTACAAGGGCCGTGTGGGAATATACGAGGTTGTTAAGATAACTCCAGAGATATCACGTATTATCATGGAGGATGGCAACAGCATTGAATTGGCGGCGAAAGCCAAAGAACAAGGGTTTAATGATTTGAGGCGCTCGGGCCTGATGAAGGTGATACAAGGTGTTACCAGTCTGGCCGAGGCAAATCGGGTTACAACAGGACATTAATCGCTATGGCTGAAAGTGCAGTTTTCCTATGGGAAGGAACAGACCGACAAGGCAGAAAGAGCAAAGGTGAAATTAACAGCACCAATACCGCTCTGGCCCGCGCCGAACTTCGCAAGCAAGGTATTTCGGCAAAAAAGGTTAAGAAAAAAGGCAAGGCACTAAATCTTAGTTTCGGTGGTAAAATTTCGCCCGGAGATATAGCCCTGTTTACCCGCCAGATGTCTACCATGATGCGTGCTGGTGTTCCGCTGGTGCAATCTTTTGAAATTGTGGCAGAAGGCTTAACCAATCCCAAAATGAAGGAGCTGGTTCTGGCTATTCGTGGCGACGTATCGGGCGGAAACGCTTTCGCCGCGTCTCTTCGCAAACATCCCCTGCAGTTTGATGACCTGTTTTGTAATCTTGTGGATGCAGGTGAACAATCAGGTGCGCTTGAAACCATGCTGGACCGGATTGCAACCTACAAAGAAAAAACCGAGTCCCTGAAAGCCAAAGTTAAAAAGGCCATGACCTATCCCATTGCGGTGTTATGCGTTGCAATGGTTGTGTCCGGCATTCTACTGATAAAAGTTGTTCCCCAGTTTGAACAGGTGTTTGCCGGTTTTGGAGCAGAGCTCCCGGCTTTTACCCAGTTTGTCATCGGCATATCTGAGTTTGTCCAGGAATGGTGGCTGATGATGGTATTTGGTATGGCAGCAACGGTTATGGGTATATCTGCGTTGTTTAAACGCAGCAAAAAATTGCGTGACGCCAAAGACCGAATCTCTCTAAAGTTACCCATTGCAGGAAATATCATCGAAAAATCTTCAGTCGCTCGATTTGCCAGAACACTGTCCACAACTTTTGCAGCCGGTGTACCTTTGGTAGATGCGCTTACATCCGTTGCCGGTGCTGCTGGAAACGTTGTGTTTTATAATGCGATTCTTACGATACGTGATGATGTATCCTCCGGGCAGCAGCTAAATTTTTCTATGCGCAGCACGGGGGTATTTCCCAATATGGTGGTACAGATGGTCTCCATTGGAGAGGAATCAGGCGCACTGGATGAAATGTTGGACAAAGCTGCTACTTACTACGAAGAGGAAGTGGAAAATTCAGTCGATAATCTCACTGCACTTATGGAGCCATTTATCATGTCTGTACTTGGTGTATTGGTTGGTGGCCTGATAATCGCTATGTATCTGCCAATTTTCCAATTGGGTTCCGTGGTATCAGGATAGACCCGAATTTCTCCCAGAACCTGGCAGTAAATAGAAAATGACAGACCCTCTTTACCTGCAATGGCTAATCTACGCTGCAATGACCTGGCTATTTCTTAGCGTGGGAAGTTTCTTAAACGTAGTGATATACAGACTACCCGTTATGCTTCAGCGCGAGTGGCTGGTTTGGGCGCACGATATAATATCTGAATATGGGCCGGACAAAGACCATCAAGACCCAAACGCTGCGAACAGCGATAAGGAAGCCCAAGCTCCTGAGAAACAAGACACTTTTAACCTGGCTGTACCACGTTCGCGCTGTCCCAATTGCAACCATATGATAAGCGCATTGCAAAACATACCAGTCATCAGCTGGATACTGCTGCGCGGAAAATGTGGCAATTGCAATTCTCCTATTTCAGCCAGATACCCCTTCGTTGAGCTGCTTACCTGTATCCTGTCCTTCACTGTAGTAAGCAGTTTTGGCCTCAGCTGGCTTAGCCTGTGTTACCTGGTGTTTACCTGGATGCTAATTGCCCTGGCTCTGATCGATTACGATACCATGTTGCTCCCAGACAATATGACTCTACCACTGCTCTGGATGGGCCTGCTCATGAACCTGGTAGTGGGAACAAGCGGCGGTGCGGTAGGAATTGAAGCTGCCCTTATCGGTGCTATTGCAGGCTACCTCCTGCTTTGGACAGTGTTTTGGGCGTTTAAACTGGTGACCGGAAAAGACGGGATGGGATACGGCGATTTCAAGCTTCTCGCGGCACTCGGAGCCTGGCTGGGTTGGCAGACCCTGCCTATAACCATTCTGTTATCCGCCTTGGCAGGGTTGACTATTGGTGGAGGACTAATGCTAACAAAAGCATTGAAACGCGAAAACCCCATTCCTTTTGGACCATTTTTAGCAATTGCAGGATGGATAATGCTAATCTGGAGAGATGCTCTGATCACGCTGATCTAGGCATATGCATTGGGAGCAATTCACGGGTGTTCGTAGTAGGTATAACAGGCGGTATCGGTAGCGGCAAGTCCGCGGTCTCCGACAGTTTTGCAGAACTGGACATCAAAGTAGTGGATGCTGATATAGCATCCCGGGTAATAGTTGAGCCCGGCCAACCCGCACTGGAAAAAATTGCGTCCCACTTTGGGGCATCACTCATCCAGAATGACGGTTCGCTAAACCGACGCGCTTTACGGGAACTCATTTTTTCTGATGAATTAAAACGCAAATGGCTGGAATCTCTGCTGCACCCCCTTATTGGTGAATTTCTTCGCAGCGAACTCGCACTGGCAAGCTCAGATTATGCCATTCTGGTTTCTCCCCTGCTCATAGAGTCGGGACAGGCTCAATTAACCCATCGCATTTTGATCGTGGATGTGCCCGTAAACGTCCAAATAGAACGCGTTATGCAACGCGACAACAATACCAAAGCACAGGTTCTTGCAATTATTGACGCACAGACTTCCCGCGAGGAGCGGCTAAAAAAAGCCGATGATGTCATAGTAAACGATGGCTCAATTAGTGAGCTAAAAACACAGGTACAATTACTACACGACCAATATATAAAATTGTCCAGGGCACACGGAAGCAAACAGGAATGACAAAAACCGCGCGAATAATACCTTGCCCAACCTGTAAAAAGCCTACCAAATGGTCAGCGGGCAATCGCTTTAGGCCATTTTGTTCAGAGCGATGTAAGTTGATTGATTTTGGCTCATGGGCGAATGAAGAGCATCGCATCGGTGGTACTGAGTCGCTCGACGAGGCATCCAGTGAAGACTAGGTGCGGTATTCCGCGTTTATTTTTACATAATCGTAGGACAGGTCTGAAGTCCAGATTGTTTCGCTAGTACTTCCCCGCCCAAGATCGACATGTAAGCAGTACTCTTTTTGTTGCATAACCTGGCATGCATCAGCTTCACAGTAGCCTTCTACCTGTTCTCCATCACGCATAATACAGACGTCCCCCAAAAATAATGAAACGCCCGTTACATCCAGATCATCAACTCCTGCATTCCCTATGGCCATACAAATACGTCCCCAATTGGGGTCACAGGCAAAAAGTGCAGTCTTTACCAGCGGTGAATCTGCAATAGTGTAGGCAACCTTAAGACACTCCTCTTTGTTCGCACCAGCCGAAACACAAATCGATACAAACCGGGTTGCTCCTTCTGCATCTCGAACCAAACTTTGGGCCAGGTCAAGGCATAAACCATCCAACTGTCGCTTAAAGCATTGGTATGCATGCTGTGAATCATTATTAATGAGGCTATTCCTGGCTTCACAACTACTGATCAACACAAGGCTGTCATTGGTAGAGGTATCTCCATCCACCGTGATGCGATTAAAACTTTGCTCACACGCCGATAGCAACAGCTGATCCAGACACATCTGGCTAATGCGTGCATCTGTTGCGACAAAGGCTAACATGGTAGCCATATCCGGTCGCAGCATGCCTGCTCCTTTGGCAATTCCAGTAAGCACTACAGTTTTACCATCAAGTTCGAACTGCCGGGAAAAGCCTTTGGGCACCGTATCCGTGGTCATAATTGCCATAGCTGCATCCACCCAGGCATTCCCTGAAAGCCCTTCACACGCGAGCTCAATACCGGAAAGCATGTGTTTTATGGGCAGTCGCTCACCAATAACTCCGGTAGAAAAAGGCAACACCTGTTCTTTTTTCAGACCCAGCAATTCGGCCACGCGCGAGCAGCAGGCCAACGCATCCCCATGCCCGCCAGTTCCGGTTGCAGCATTTGCGTTACCACTGTTGATAAGCAGAGCGCGGGGCTGGTCTGTACTTTTTGATGCAGCAGCTTCACCGGCTATCTGCAAATGTGCCCGGCAAATTTGCACAGGCGCTGCTGCAAAGCTGTTATGTGTGAATACCCCGCTACAGAGCGTATTTTCGCCACCAAGCAAAACCACCAGGTCGGCTCCGGCGGATTTTTTTATACCTGCGGCAACCGAGGCCAGTTTTATTCCTGGAACCGACAGCAAGTCTCTCGCTGCTTCAAGGTTAATGGCCACTGATGGCACTCGCGCAAGCCAGGGTCATACCTGCCCGTGACAATGCTTGTATTTTTTACCGGAGCCACAGGGGCACGATTCGTTGCGTCCAATCTTTCGTTCCTGCCGGACAAAGGTTTCCGTTTTTCCAGCTTCTGAGGGCGGCACACCTTCCTCATTCGGAGTGTTAAGTGCACCGGCTTCCTGGTGCTGAAACTTCATTCTTTGGGCGGCTCGCAGACGCCTTTCCTGCTCGGCTTTCTCTACATCGGTATCAGACTCTATCTGAACCCGGGACAACAGGCGTACGATGTCATGTTTGATTGCCTGCAACAGTTCCTGAAACAGTTCAAAAGACTCGCGTTTGTATTCCTGTTTAGGTTGTTTTTGAGCGTAGGCGCGCAGGTGAATTCCCTGTCGCAGATGATCCATAGTAGCAAGATGCTCTTTCCACAATTGATCCAGTATCTGCAACATAAGCTGTTTTTCTACCAGTCGTATGTCTATCCCTTTGCCATTCCAGTCTGCTTCTTTATTGGTATACGCAGTCTGAACGCTCTCTATAATTTTTACACGCAGTGTATCTTCATTGAGATCATCATCGCCTTCCAGCCAGGACCTAAGCGGTAAAATTATACTGAACTCGCTTTTCAGATCTTCTTCCAGCCCCTCCAGATCCCATTGTTCTTCCAGGCTCTGAAAAGGTATGAAGGAAGAAACCACATCCTGAACCACTTCTTCACGTATTCCTGCCAGCATGTCACTAATATCTTCAGCTTCCATCAGGTCATTGCGCTGTTGGTAAATCACTTGTCGCTGATCATTGGCTACATCATCAAACTCAAGCAGGTTTTTACGAATATCAAAGTTGTGTCCCTCAACTTTTCTTTGCGCCTTTTCTATCGCGTTAGAAACCATCTTATGCTCAAGTGACTCGCCTTTTTCAAGCCCTAACGAGGTCATCATTCCCCGCATACGCTCTGATGCAAAAATTCGCATCAGATTATCCTCCATCGACAAATAAAACCGGGAAGAACCAGGATCGCCTTGCCTGCCGGATCGCCCGCGCAACTGGTTATCAATACGTCGGGATTCATGTCGCTCGGTACCAATAATGTGTAAACCCCCAGCTTCCAGCACCTGATTATGTAAGGCTTGCCACTTTACTTTGGCCTCTTCGCGTTCGGCTTCATTCGAGTTTTCCAGTTTCGAAAGCATTACTTCAAGGTTACCACCTAGCACAATATCCGTACCACGACCTGCCATATTTGTAGCAATGGTAACCACCGCAGGCATACCAGCCTGGGCAATAATATCGGCCTCTCTTTCATGCTGACGCGCATTAAGCAGGCTATGTTGAATTTTGCGCTTTTTAAGCTCGGAGGAAAGCAACTCTGAAGATTCAATCGATGCTGTACCCACCAGTACGGGTTGCCCGGCTTTAGTACGTGATTCAATATCTACAACAATAGCATCGTATTTCTCAGGGACGGTAGAATACAGCAGGTCGTTGGCATCATCACGCACCATGTCTCTATTGGTAGGTATAACCACTACTTGTAATCCATAAATCTGACTAAATTCAAAAGCTTCAGTATCTGCAGTACCAGTCATACCAGAAAGTTTGGAATACAGGCGAAAGTAGTTTTGAAAAGTGGTGGAAGCAAGCGTTTGAGACTCGTTTTGAATACTTACTCCTTCTTTTGCTTCAACCGCCTGATGAATCCCTTCAGACCATCGGCGCCCTGGCATAGCACGACCGGTGTGTTCATCGACAATCATTATTTCATTGTCCTGCACCATGTAATCAACATCACGTTTGAACACGATATGTGCTTTTAGCGCGGCATGCACATGATGCAATAGAGCCAGGTTGGTTGCTGCATACAAACTGTCCTGTTCTTGCAAGAGCCCCATCTTCTGAAGTTCAGCTTCTACTTTTTCATGCCCTGCCTCAGTGAGCTCCACAGAACGGCTCTTTTCATCCAGTATATAATCACCGTCTTCCTGTATTCCCAGCTCATCACTTTCAAGGCCAATTTGCGCCTTAAGCTTAGGTACAAGAGAATTGATCTTGTTATAAAGGTCAGTATTTTCCTGGGTAGGCCCTGAAATAATCAGCGGAGTACGCGCCTCATCAATTAGTATCGAGTCCACCTCATCTATAATGGCAAAATTTAGCCCCCGCTGGATACGATCTTCCACCGTAAAGGCCATATTGTCTCTGAGATAATCAAATCCGAACTCATTGTTAGTACCGTAGGTAATGTCAGCGCCATAGGCGGTCTGCTTGTCCAACCCGTTCTGGCCTGACTGGATGACCCCCACACTCAGACCAGCAGCCTTATAAATCGGCCCCATCCATCCCGCATCCCGACGAGCCAGATAGTCATTTACTGTAACAATATGCACACTTTTACCCGACAGCGCATTCACATAGGCAGCAAGTGTAGCTACCAGCGTTTTACCTTCTCCGGTACGCATTTCGGCAATGTGGCCTTCATGCAGCGTAATCCCGCCAATTAACTGGGTATCAAAATGTCGAGTACCACTCACCCGTTTGGCAATTTCCCTAATCAGAGCAAACGCTTCGGGAAGCAGTTGATCCAGACTTTCGCCATTTTCAAAACGTTTGCGGTACTCCTCGGTTTTGACTGGAAAATCGGCATCAACCAAGGCAAGCATTTGTGGTTCTATTGCATTAATTGCCCGGACAATTTTGTCCATGCGTTTTAGCTCGCGGGAATTTTTGCTACCAAATACTTTATTAAGCAAGCCTCCTAACATGGATGGCTCCATTCTATTAAAGGCGGCATATTACCTCTTTTTGGACAATCGGGTTAATTTAAAATTGCAGTGAACTACCAGAACTTCCCTAAACCTCAATCAGGCCGGAAAACTGTTTACTCAGGACCGCGAACGTCGGGCGACGTATCGCTTGGGGTCTACCTTTTTACCATTTTTTAACACTTCAAAGTGAACGTGCGGCCCCGTAGAACGGCCTGTACTGCCGATAGAACCAATGACCTGGCCCCGTTTTACCACATCTCCAGCTTCTACAAACAAACTCTTGTGATGCCCGTACCGGGTTTTATAGCCACCACCATGATTCAACTCAATCATTTGGCCATAACCACTGCGTACATCAGCAAACACCACAACGCCAGATGCAACTGCTATTACATCTGCACCCTCTACCCCGGCAAAATCCAGTCCCGCATGCCAGGCCATTGCCCCCGTTATGGGGTCAACCCGTCGACCAAACCTAGAAGACATCCAGCCTTTTTTAATGGGTCTGCCCGCCAGCTCTATGTCATATTTGAATTTTCGTCGTACCAGTAGCGACTCAAGCAATTCCAGCTGATCTTCACGGGCTTTTAGTTGTTTGGACAACTGGTCCACCGTAGTCAGATATTCCGGTGCACTGATAATAGAAGCAACCATATCGGCACCGCTAAGATCGTTTTCCAAGATATCGCTATTGGGCTCGGAAAGAGGACCACCCAGAGCCGGCGCTTCATTAAAACGAAACTCGCTCTGGTCAATATTAGCTACCTCGGTAACACGCTGCCCCAAAGCTTCCATACGTAACAATCGCGCCTGCATGGTAGCCAGCCTGCGCCCCACAGCCGCCATTTCCACAATGGATTGATCTTGAATGGTCTTCACAGCAGCCCGATAGGTAGCTGTGTTTTGCTGCAGGACAGTGACGGTTTGCATCTCCAGCAAGTCTTCATTTACCAAAAGATACATAAAGTAGGCGTTTGCAAGGAATCCGGTACCAGCAAATAGGATAAAGCCAAAAATGACGTTTTTCGAGAGGCTGAAAGAGCGCGCTCGACCTTCGGTCTCCTTGAACAGTATTATTCGCATCTGGTACCTTTTATGAGCCAGCTTTTGTTAACTTTAACAAAATCTATGGCCATTAATAGAAACTTTTTAGCATCGGTTACCGGTGCTCTATGGTGAAGCAGTGACAAATAAAAAAATTCTGGATCTACTCTCATCCAGCCAACGCAGCTATACACCTTTATCCCGCCTTCTCAGGCAATCCAGCCTACAGGAAAGCTGGACCTTGCAATTACGCACGCTCTTGCCTGAAGAGCTTGCACCGCACTGCATAGTGCGGAATTTGCAGTACAACACACTTCAGGTTCAAACCACCGATGCTACCTGGGCCACCAGATTAAGGTTTCAACAAATTCCGCTATTGGCCGAGCTTAACAAGCTGGCCGATTTTTCCGCAGTTAAAGAGTTGCGAATACAAGTAGTCTCGTAGCTATAGTGTGCAACAACTCGCAACCGCATTCTGCGGTGCCAAACCTCTGATCTTGAGTAAAAAGGGAAATAGGTCACATATCGGTGATAGAGAATGCCAGTCTCAGGCAAAAACAGGCTGCGTAAATGACACTGGTGCGGGCTCTTCTTCGGAGAATGTAACAAACTCCCAGGCTTCAGTTTGCTGCATTACCTGCTGCAGTAATTGATAATTTGAGCTGTGCCCGGATTTGTAACCGTTAAAGCGACCTATGATACTGTGACCCAGTAAATAAAGGTCTCCAATCGCATCTAACATCTTGTGCTTAACAAACTCATCGTCCAGCCGTAGTCCATCCTTGTTCAGGATACGAAACTCGTCCATCACAACAGTATTGTCCAGGCTTCCACCCCGTGCTAGATCCATGGAACGCAAAAGCTCAAAATCTGCCAGAAAACCGAAGGTTCGAGCACGCGCAATATCCCTTATAAAGGATTTGCTTGAAAAGTCTACTATGCAGGAACTCGCGTGTTTTAGAAAAACCGGATGGTCATATTCAAGTGTATATTCCAGTCGGAAACCATCAAACGGGGACAAGGATACTTCAACTCCATTATCCTTAACCCTGATATCCCGCAAGATTCGAATGAATTTCTTTGCTGCTGGCAACTCTTCAAACCCTGCAGATTGAATCAGATAGACAAATGGAGCCGCGCTTCCATCCATGATAGGCAATTCACAGCCATCTACTTCTACTATAGCGTTATCAATTCCCAGGCCTGCAAACGCAGCCATGAGATGCTCGATGGTCGCTACTTTTACATCACCATTCCCTACGGAAGTAGCCAGACGCGTGTCACACACATTTTCCACATTCGCAACAATTGACGTTGCCGCCGAGCTACCGTTGGCAAGATCCATACGCCGAAAGACAATTCCACTATCAGCCAGCGCCGGGCGCAGGCTGATAGTAATCTTCTCTCCCGAGTGTAAGCCGACCCCGGTCGCTGACACCCGCCTACGCAATGTACGTTGATAGATCATTTTGTCCAGACCATCCTCTGATCCAGAATTAAACCAGCGCGCAAGTTACCAAACACGCAGTTTCATTCTGCTTACCTACCTGCTTATCTACCTGCTTACCCGCTAGTCTGCCTGACGCCTTAGAAATGCAGGAATATCCAGATAGTTCATATCTGCCGCTTCAGATGTATCAATAGATCTTTCTACATGTGCTTTGGCCTGCTGACGCATAACCGTGGGTAGATCCAGCTCCGAATAATCGTTTGTTACACCCATGGCACTTTCAATTTCACTGCGCCCAACAACAATCTTCGGTCGGATTATCCCGCCAAGACCAGTAGCAACCACTGTTACCTTAATGGTATCACCCAGTGAGTCATCAATTACAGTACCTATCACCACCGTTGCCTCGTCCGAGGCAAACTGTTCAATAGTGTCCCCAATTTCAGCAAACTCTCCAATTCCCAGATCCGGCCCAGCAGAAACATTAACCAGTATTCCGCGTGCACCCTGCAAATCTATGTCTTCCAGCAAAGGGCTTCGAACCGCTGCTTCGGCAGCGTCACGCGCCCGATTTTCACCACAGGCGGTACCCGTACCCATCATTGCCATTCCCATCTCAGACATAACCGTACGCACATCGGCAAAATCCACGTTCATCATTCCGGGTTTCATGATCAAATCTGCAATACCCTGAACCGCGCCTAACAAAACATCATTTGCTGCTGCAAAAGCATCCAGCATACTGGTACGCTCACCTAGAACCGCCAGAAGTTTTTCATTAGGAATGGTTATTAAAGAATCGACGTAATGAGACAGCTCGGTAATACCGGCTTCTGCCACTTCATTTCGCTTTTCAAATCCAAAGGGTTTGGTAACAACAGCAACCGTTAGAATATTCAGTTCCCGTGCCACTTCCGCGACCACTGGAGCTGCACCGGTTCCGGTACCCCCTCCCATACCTGCAGTGATAAACACCATGTCTGCGCCTTGAAGTACTTCGGCAATTCTATCCCGATCCTCCAATGCCGCCTGACGCCCCAGGGCAGGATTTGCTCCAGCGCCCAGACCTTTGGTGAGACTACCACCCAATTGTAAAAGCGTTTTTGCAGGCACGCTTTGCAATGCCTGGGAATCTGTATTCGCTGCAATAAAATCCACACCGTCCACATTCTTATCAAGCATATGCTTTACAGCATTACCACCACCACCACCAACGCCAACTACCTTGATGACTGCGCTTTGGGGTCCGCTATCAACGAGTTCAAACATATTTATATCTCCTGGCTTTCGCCAACATGCTACCTGGAATCAAATTACCCAACGACTATCCATCCGGCAAACTGAATATCAAAAGTTTTCTCCCAACCACCGTTTAAGGCGGCTTAGAAAACCAAACGAAAATGTACCAGTTCGAGTATTATTTTCTTCTTCTCTGGTACGGCCATACAGTAGCAGTCCAACACCCGTCGAATAGACCGGGTTCCTTACAATTTCTTTCAATCCGGTAACGTGTTTGGGCCATCCCAGACTTACCGGCATATGAAATATTTCTTCTGCCAGATCCACCGCCCCTTCCATTTTGGAGGATCCGCCTGTTAATACTATTCCTGCAGCTATCAAATCTTCGTACCCACTTCGGCGCAACTCTGCCTGCACCAGGGTAAATAGCTCATCGTACCGCGGCTCAACAACTTCGGCCAGAGCCTGGCGAGATAAATTTCTAGGTGGCTTATCACCAACACCCGGAACAACGATGGTTTCATCCGCTTTTGCCAGTTGCGTGAGCGCGCACGCATAACGTATTTTTATTTCTTCAGCATTTTTGGTGGGTGTTCTTAAGGCCATAGCTATATCGTTAGTAACCTGGTCTCCTGCTATAGGAATTACCGCAGTATGCCGAATTGAGCCTTCGGTAAATATTGCAATATCGGTCGTTCCGCCACCAATATCGACCATACACACACCCAGTTCACGCTCGTCCTCTGTCAAAACAGCATAACTTGACGCCAACTGCTCCAGAATTACGTCCTGAACTTTCAAGCCACAACGTTCGATACACTTTTCTATGTTTTGTGCGGCATTTACCCCACAGGTAACCAGATGGACTTTTGCTTCAAGGCGCACGCCAGACATTCCCAGTGGCTCTTTAACGTCTTCCTGTTCATCAATCACAAACTCCTGGGGCAGTATGTGTAGCACTTTCTGATCTGCAGGAATAGCAACCGCCTGGGCAGCATCAATAACCCTTTCAATATCCTGGCTGTATACTTCCCCATCTTTAATTGCGACCACGCCTTTGGAATTAAGGCTACGAATATGACTACCCGCGATGCCTGCATAAACAGCATCAATCTGACATCCGGCCATGAGCTCGGCTTCTTCAATGGCGCGCTGAATTGACTGCACAGTAGACTCGATGTTTATCACGACACCTTTTTTCAGGCCCCGTGAGGGAGACGACCCTATACCTAGCACTTCTATACCACCATCCGCAGTTAGCTCCCCAACAACAGCAGCAATTTTATTAGTGCCTATATCCAGCCCAACAAGTATTCTTGGATGTGAATCACTAGCCATTATCTACGTCCATTACCTGTCATTTGCTGCGTTGCCAGGGTAAGAAGTTCACCTTTCAGGAGAGGCTTTACCCACTTAACCGCTACACCATTACGATACCGGGCATCCACGCTAAGAAGCTGTTCTTCCTTCGGGTACAGTGAATGATTATAGACACTCACAAATCTGGTCAAACGCGCATTTAGCGCCTCTCTACCCAATGTGACGGTGAGTCCTGATTCAAATTTTAGCTGCCAACTGCCCTGGGCATCTTCATGCAACTCTATAATTTTCAGTTTTCCACTCGTATCTGTACTTTGAACAACACGATTGAGATCCCCGTAAATTCCCATTGTGCGAATTCCATCGGAATGTTCTGCATACAACCTGGGTAGCTCCTCTCCGAGACCATCAGGACCACTCACGACCTGCCCTGAAGTGGACAGATATTCCGAATCGTTCCAACGCGCAACGATGCTTTGCTTTTTAACGCTTAGCAAGATATTTCCGGGCCATTGGCGACGCACTTCAACCGCTCTCGACCATGATAACTCCATAACCGAGTCTACAACATCATTCAGGTTTAACAGAATGAAACCATTATTTAAATGCCCGGCAATTGCTTTTCGAATTTGCTGTTTTTCCCCTGCGCTCAGCCTCCCCTCTACAGATACAAGTTCGACGGGCCAGTATTTTAAAGAAATACTCAGGGGCATCGACCAGCCATACCAGACAGCGCTAAACAATATTGAAGCAAGTAATACCATCCTCAACGCGGGCTTCATTCAGACACCTCTGCTCTTCGGCTCAGCAGTTGCATGGATATCTGGTTTATATTTCCTGCTCCTTGTACGATAAAAATGTCCCCTGCGCGCAAAAAATGGGACAACAAAACACCTGCCTCTTCAGTGTCTTCCGCATAAATGGGATTGAGATCGCTTCTCTCACGAATCCCATGGGCGATAGAGTGGCTATCCGCCCCTGGTATTTCCTTCTCACCTGCTGAATAAACGGGCAGCAGCATTAGCGCGTCTACACGACTCAGCTCCCTGACAAAATCATCATACAAATCATGAGTTCTGGAAAAGCGGTGCGGTTGAAAAGCCATCACTATTCTATTATCTGGCCAAACCTGGCGCGCAGTATCAATAACCACTCCAAGCTCGGTAGGGTGGTGCCCGTAATCATCTACCAGGGTAAACGTCAGGTCTTCATTGGCTTTTTCGTTCGCCATAGAAACCAGCTTTAGGTTTTCTACCACCTGAAAACGCCGATCCACACCACTAAAGTCGGACAGGCCTTTAACAATTGCAGCGTCCGCAACACCTTCCTCCGTTGCCACCGCAATCGCCGCCACTGCATTTACCACATTATGTAAACCCGGGATTTCAATCGTAACGTCCAGCTCAGCATGAGGCTTGGGACGTTGCACTCTGAAACTCCAGCTTTGCCCCTGATGAGAAACATCCAGCGCCTGAAAATCTGCTTGTTCGCACATACCATAAGTTAGTACCGGCCTTGCCAGAGAATCTATCAAGCTCATCGCATTGGCATCATCAATACAAAGCACCACCACACCGTAAAAAGGCAGGCGGTGAACAAACTCCACAAAAGTTGACTTTAACGAGTCAAAATCCCCTCCGTATGTTGCCATGTGATCTCGATCAATATTGGTTATAACGGTTAACATCGGCTGTAAATGCAAAAAGGATGCATCGCTTTCATCTGCTTCTGCTATCAAATACCGGCTACTACCTAACCGGGCATTACTCCCCATACTGTTCAACAAACCACCTATCACTACTGTTGGGTCCAACTCAGCGGCCTGGAAGATCGAGGTAATAAGACTGGTTGTGGTGGTTTTACCGTGCGTACCGGCAACTGCTATACCGTAACGGTAGCGCATTAATTCACCCAGCATTTCCGCGCGTGGAATGACAGGTATTCTTCTAATGTGCGCTTCAACCAGCTCCTCGTTCTGCGCATCAATGGCACTCGACACCACAACCACATCACGGTTTTTTACGTTTTTTCTATCGTGGCCGATAAATATTGTCGCTCCAAGGGATCGCAGCCTGTCAGTCACCGTCGACGCATTTAAGTCCGACCCGGAAACTTCGTAGCCCTGGTTTATCAAAACTTCTGCAATGCCGCTCATCCCCGAACCGCCGATGCCTAGAAAATGGATGGCTCGTACTCGCCGCATTTGTTGAGTTGCCTGTACGCTCATACCCGAGATTGCTCCACGCTGGCTCTTATTACAAACCCAAGCAGCACGCAACATACCAACAGGCTGTTTCCACCGTAGCTTATAAAAGGCAGCGTCAGCCCCTTGGTGGGTAACATGCCAGTGTTAACCCCGATATTAATCAGACTTTGTATCCCTATTATAATGCCCGCGCCATAACTTAGGTACGCTGCAAAATATCGCTCTTTCAATATGTCTACCCTTGCAGTTCGAAAGATACGCAAGGTTAGTAACATGAGTAAAAATATTACCAGCAGGCACCCAATCAATCCCAATTCTTCAGCAATTACTGCAAATATAAAATCATTATGCGCTTCGGGTAAATAGAACAACTTTTGCACGCCCTCACCCAGCCCAAGACCTGTGATATCACCACGCCCAAATGCAATCAGAGCCTGGGTGAGTTGGTACCCGCTGCCACGTGCATAGGTCCACGGATCAAGAAAAGATACCATTCGTTCTACCCGATATGACTGAAGTAACGAAAGCGCCACAAGCAGTAACAAAGCAACTATTGCTACCAGCAAAAAATGCCGCAGCCTGGAACCACTCAGAAATAACATACCAGTCGTCACACACGCCAGAATGACCACGGTACCAAAATCAGGCTCATTCAAAATAAGACCACAGACCAAGATACTGACAAGCACCGGGCGCAGAACTACCGATATTTTGCTGGCAAACAACGCCTGGTGTCTCGAAAAATATCCTGCCATATATAAGACAAACAACACTTTTGCTATTTCTGATACTTGAATTGAACCAACTCCAAAGCTGATCCAGCGGCGACTGCCATTTGCAACCACGCCAATACCAGGCACGAGTACCAGAATGCAGAACACAACAAGTACGATCAAAGCGGGTTTATGTGCCATCTCGACATACTTCAGTGGAATCATGGCCACAAAACCGACAATTCCAAGCCCGCTAACAATGTAGACTCCGTGGCGTATTACATAATGATAAGGTGCTCCGGAGCCTGCCTCGAGCGGAATGGACGCAGAGGCAACCATTACAAATCCCAGGCACACAAGCGCCAGCCAGAGAGCAACCATTGTGGAATCGTATTGAGCATCCAGAAGTTTCATCCTGCTACAGCCACCCGCTCAACACTCTCTACAAAATCTGCACCACGCGCTTCAAACCCGGAATACATATCAAAACTCGCACACGCCGGAGACAGCAGAACGAGATCACCAGCAGATGCTACACAGGCAGCACGCTTTACAGCTTCGAGCATGTTCCCTGCAAATGCTACGGTGTCGCTGGACGTTGCCACATCGGCAAGCTTCCCGGCATCCTTTCCAATCACAATCATATACTTTACAAAGCTCGCGATTGCTTCCTTCAAGCTCGACATGTCTGCATCCTTGGCATCCCCTCCTGCTATCAGAACAATGTTTTTAAGCTCAGCATTTCCCAGCCCTTCCAATGCTGCAAGACAGGCACCTACGTTGGTCGCCTTTGAATCATTTATGTAAGTTATTCCCTCCGCAAAGGCAACAGTCTGGCAACGGTGTTTTAATCCTTCAAAATCCATAAGAGCAGCTTTAAAATCTTCAACGCTGGAATGCTGGGTAGTAGCAAGTGCGAGTGCAGCCAAAGCATTCAGAACATTGTGCGCACCGCGTATTCTGAGCGCACTCACCTCCAGATAGGGTTGACCGGAAAAGGACAAAAAAGATCTGCTTTCCAAACCTTCACCTACATCAATCAAGCCCCAGTTTCCGTTACCTGGGGTATCGGAACCGAATGAAATACGAGCCTGATCCAGATTTTTAGATGCTGTCTGTGAGTCGTCCCGGTTGTAAACCAGCACATCACTAAGATTAATTATTCGCCTTTTGGCACCTACATAACTTTCGTAATCTCCGTGACGATCTAAATGATCTGCAGATATATTCAGCAGGCACCCTACGTTAATAGCATCGATTACTTTGTGCTCATTGCTGCACAGATTGCCGCACAATCTGAGACGCTCCAGCTGAAAGCTCGACAATTCCAACACATAAATATCAGTCGCGTTTCCAAGTAAATCCAGGGCGGGCACTCCCAGATTGCCGCCAACTCCTACATTCATCCCAATGGCAGCAAGCAATGTACCACACAGTTCTGTAACGGTACTTTTTCCATTGGTTCCAGTGATACCTATAACGGGGACCGTGGATGCATCAAGAAACAAGTCGATATCACTAATAACGGGAAGCTCTTTGGCCAGGCTACCTGCAAACAGAGGTAGGTCCAATGCAACGCCAGGGCTAACCACAAGCCGGTGAACACCGGTAAAAATTGCATCCGGAATATCACCACAAACAAACGTCACCCCAGGATAGCTTTTGCGTGCCTCGTCCAGCATTTCAGGCTTGCTACGAGTATCGACTACAGTTAACTGTTCTTCACCGTAAAGAAACCGAAGGCATGACATTCCGGTAAGTCCCAATCCGACGATCAGAGTATGGCGCTTGTTGCTTTCGGAAGACCCGATCTGTGTACTCATCAGCGCAATTTCAAGGTAGAGAGACCGATCAACACCATAACCAGAGCAATAATCCAAAAACGCACTGTTATTCTGGGTTCCGGCCATCCTTTAAGTTCAAAATGGTGGTGAATTGGCGCCATACGAAAGATGCGCTTACCGGTCAGCTTGAACGACACCACCTGTATAATCACAGATGCCGTTACCAGAACAAACACTCCACCCATGATAAACAGGACAATTTCATGGCGCACGATAATAGCTACAATTCCAAGTGCAGCACCCAGAGCCAGCGAACCCACATCGCCCATAAAAACCTGTGCGGGATAAGTGTTAAACCATAGAAAGCCCAAACCTGCACCAACTATTGCTCCACAAAATATTGCCAGCTCTCCCGCCCCTACTACATTGGGAATCTGCAGGTAGGCGGAAAATTCCACATGCCCTGATAAGTAGGCGATCAAACCCAATGCCGCAGCTACCATGACAGTAGGCAGTATCGCGAGCCCATCCAGACCATCCGTTAAGTTCACAGCATTACTCGTACCCACAATTACGAAATATCCCAGCACCACGTAATAATATCCCAGAGGGATACTCACATCTTTAAAGAAAGGGACTATCAACGCAGTTTCAACCGGCGAGGTAGCGGTAAAGTACAGATAATGAACTGCCAGCAAGGCAATTACAGACTGAAGTGCATATTTCCATCGAGCGACCAAACCTTTGCTACTGGCCCGCTTGAATTTAAGGTAATCATCCACCCAACCAACAAGCCCGTATGTTACGGTGACGATTAGAGCTACCCATAGAAAACGACTCTCCAGCTCACCCCATAAAAGTGTAGACAGGGCAATCGCCAGTACTATCAACGCGCCTCCCATGGTAGGTGTACCAGCTTTGCTGAAATGGCTTTCTGGTCCATCGCTGCGCACATTTTGTCCAATCTGGTGAGAACTCAATTTGCGAATCATCATCGGACCCAGCAGCAGTGACATCAATAAGGCTGTAAGCAAGCTAAATATGGTTCTAAGCGTGAGGTACTGAAAAACTGCAAACCCACTGTGAAACTGTTCAAGATATTCCGCGAGCCATACCAACATCAGAGCGTCTCTCCAGCCAATTCGTACACCACGGAAAAATCAGAGAAAGGGGTTTTCTGCCCCTGTATATCCTGATAGTTTTCATGCCCCTTGCCCGCAACCAGCACGACATCACCTGGTTTTGCACTCAACATGGCTGCATGAATCGCACGCTTTCTATCCAGTTCAATATGAATTTTGTCCGGCTCAAGAAATCCGGACAAAATATCTTCAACAATTTTTTCCGGAGCTTCAGTACGTGGATTATCATTGGTTACCCACACCTGATCAGCTCCCTGTTCCGCGATGGCGGCCATTTCGGCTCGCTTACCAATGTCTCTGTCTCCACCACAGCCGAAGACGCACAACAACTTACCTTTGATATGCTGCCTGGCGGCAGACAATGCCTTTTTTAGTGCGTCAGGTGTATGCGCGAAATCTATTACAACTGCATGCCCATCATCGGCCGCAACAAATTGCATTCGACCCGGAACCGCAGAAAGATGTTTGCTAACGGCCAGCACGGCTTCAACCGTAAAACCCAACGACAGTAATACACCAAGTGCTGCGCTAAAATTTTCTATGCTGAACTCTCCGTACAGTGAAAGAGAAATAGCATATTTTTTACCGAAGACAAATAAATCGCCATTGATAATATCTGGTAAAAACTGCAGGTTCTCCCAACGAATATCAGCAGCCTTGCAACCACCGAAACTGATTACATTGAGTTCCTTATCAAGCGTGCCAAATAACTTCTTACCCTCGTTGTCATCAATATTAACGACGGCGTAACGCACACTCTCCATAAAAAACAACTTTCGCTTGGCCTGCGCATAGTTCTCCATGCTTTTATGATAATCCAGATGATCCCGGCTCAAGTTAGTAAACACCGCCACATCAAACTCAATAGAATCCACCCTGTTTTGATTAAGTGCGTGAGAACTTACCTCCATGCACACGGTATCGGTCCCGCTTTGTCTAACTACTGCCATCTGGTTTTGCAGGGATACCGAATCGGGCGTGGTCAGATCACTCTGATTTAGCTCGGGAAGCACTCCCCAGCCCAGTGTGCCAAAATACGCAGCATTCTTACCCAGTAACTCCATTAGTGTAGCAATGTAGTAGGCCACCGATGTTTTACCATTGGTTCCTGTTATGCCAACGACCTGCATATTTTTGGAAGGATCTCCAAAAAACCGGGCCGCAATCTGGCCAGCCAGGGACTTAAGCCCGGGAACAACAATCACCGGAATATTCTGCCCCTCAATCATACGTTCGGAAAAAACTGCCACTGCTCCGCGAGCCTGTGCTTCCTTTACATAATCATGACCATCAACGGTGATGCCATGACATGCCAGAAACAAATATCCCGGGTTCACCTGCCTGCTGTCCAGAGTCATCCCGGTAACTACAGTACTGTTATCCAGCGCATGCCTTACGCCATGCGGAACGCACTCGGACAAAGAGACCTTGTTGCTATAAGAAACCAGCCTCATAAGGCAGCAACCGGGGGATTCACACCTAACACTCTAAGCGCACGGGCGACAACACGGGAAAAGATTGGCGCCGCTACACTACCTCCCCCTACGGATTTCCCACGCGGCTCTGTCACCACAACAACGACTACAATTTCCGGCTGGTCAGCAGGCGCAATTCCTGCAAAAAAAGTAATGTGACGGGTATCATCGTAACCACCACCCGACAGATTAAGCATTCGGGCTGTGCCCGTCTTTCCAGCTATTTCATACCCCGCTACCCGTGCCTTGGGTGCAGTGCCTTTAATCGAAGTCACTTCTTTGAGCATACGGGTGACATCATCAACATAAGATTGCTCAAAAATGCGCACACTTTCATTTACAGATCCTGACTCGAGAATGCTAAGCGGTCTTTGCACACCACCAGTGGCCAGCACCAAATAGGCCTGTGCCAACTGCAAGGGAGATACGGACAATCCATAACCATAAGCAAGAGATGCTCGCACAAGTGGAATGTGAATATCCTGATCTGACAGCTTCCCATAACGCTCACCGGGTAATTCAATTCCCGATTGCCTGCCAAAACCTACCTGACTAAAAACATTAAAAACGGCATGTTCATCCAGAGCCAGCGCAATCTTGGATATTCCCACCTGGCTGGATTTAGCCAGCACCTGACCCACACTGAGCACGCCATAATTGACCGGGTCGGGGATTATTTTTTTCCCGATTCGCAGGTATCCCGGGGACGTATCGATTTTTGATTCCGGCTGAAATTTACCAGACTCAAGTGCTGCCAGTACTGCCAGTGGTTTTACCGTAGAACCTGGCTCATACACATCGGTTATGGTTCGATTTCTAACAAAGGAATAATCGAATTTACTCCTGTCATTCGGATTATAGGAAGGCTGATTTACCAAAGCCAACACCTTTCCGGTACTGACCTCCAACATCACCAGAGAACCGGAATCAGCAGCACTTTGTTCCACCGCAGACTTCAACTCGCTATACGCATAGTGCTGAAGACGCAAATCAAGGCTCAACCTTACATCCTGCCCAAACTCAGGTTTTTTAATATATTCCAGTACCTTTACAGTTTTTCCAAGACGATCTTTAAGCACTCGCCTGCTTCCATCAACCCCTTTAAGTCTGCCCTCAAATTGAAGTTCTATGCCCTCTCGCCCACCTGTGTTACCTGTCATGCCAACCACATGCGCGGTGGTCTCTCCTGCCGGGTAATAGCGTTTATATCCGCGCGTAAACTTTAAACCGGATATATCCAGAAGCTCTAGTGCATCAACTTTGTCAGGTGAAAGGTATTTGCGTATCAACGCATATTCCGTTTGGTTTTTACGGGTTTTTCTAACCAGATCATCGATGCTTACATTTGGCAGCACCTCAGCAATAGCCCGCATTTCGCTATCGCTCAATTGAGTTTGGCTGGGATCAATCCAGAACGAAAAAATAGGCGTGCTTACCGCAAGTGGTTCACCGTTTCGGTCGTATACGATACCTCTATGAGCAGGTATCGACTCCACCCTGACAGAACGCACATCACCCTCATGCTTCAGAAACGCATGCTGGGTCACGTTCAGATAAAGCACCCGCCCACCCAGTAACAGCATCCCCAGACTAAAACCCGTTACGATGGTAAAGTGTCGCAAGAGCATTAGTAGGCCACCCGTTCCAGGCGCTCAGGAAATTTCATATCAAGTTGCGCTTCTGCAACCCGGTCGATGTTCTGATATGTTGAGTGTGTACCCCGCTCGAGAAGTAAGCGGCTGTGTTCCGCCAATAAACTATCACGGTATTTCTGGTTATCACTCATCTCCTGAAAGAGCGCACGCATAGACTGCGAACCCACCGACACATATAAACCGGTGACCGCAATACCCAGATACAAAGCAGAGATAAACAACAAATATCGCTTGTCGTTTACAGTTCGTGTCCGGCGATGTTTTCCTGCTTTTGCCTTTCGAGCATCACGCATCATGCCAGTTTCTCCACCACTCTCAGAATGGCACTACGGGAACGCGGATTCTGACTAGTTTCCTGATCGCTGGCACGTTGCATTCGAACCACAAATTTAGCCTTCCCAAGCACGTCCCCCATAACTGGCAGGCGCCGGGGGATATTGCCTCTAACCCAGCCTTTAAAGGTGCGCTTCACGATTCGGTCCTCCAGAGAATGAAAACTTATCACAGCCAGTTTGCCACCCTGCTCCAGCGCCTCAAAACATCCTGCAAGGCCTGTGCGAACAGCACCCAGTTCATCATTAATATGAATTCGAATCGCTTGAAATACCCGTGTTGCCGCATGTTTGTTTCTGTCCACCCGAGGCTGTGCGTTTCTAACAATCTCCACCAGCTGGAATGTTGACTGCAAGCGTTCGCTCTCTCTGAAATCTACAATGGCGCGAGCGATTCGGCGAGAGAATTTTTCTTCGCCGTACTCAAAAAAAACTTTTATCATTTCTTCCGCGGTCGCCGTGTTCAACCATTGTTCTGCAGTCAGTTGTGAGCTTTGATCCATTCTCATGTCCAGTGGACCGTCTGCCATAAAACTAAATCCCCGCCGGGCATCATCCAGTTGCGGGGAAGACGTACCCAGGTCCAGAAGAATGCCGGATACCTTCCCCAGTTTCTGTTCTTCAAGTATGGCTGGCAGTGCACTAAAATTACCTCTAACAACGAGAACCCTTTGATCCTCTTTCGCCAAATGTTGTGCGCTGACAATTGCTTCCTCATCTTTGTCAATTACCAACAAACAAGCATCCGCCTGCATTTTTTTCAACAACGCGCGACTGTGGCCTCCACGCCCAAATGTGCCATCAACAACTGTCCCGTTACAGTTCGACAATGCTGCCATCACGGCATCTACTAAAACCGGTAAGTGCTGCATTTATTCTATGTCTACCTCAAACCGACAAACCCATAAACTGATCGTTATCATCCAATACATCATTCGATCGCTCTTCCAACCAGGCAGAAAGTCGCATTTGCCAATGTTCATCACCCCAGATTTCTACTTTATTTCCCTGGCCTAGCAACACCAGTTTTTTTGTAAGTTCAGCAAATTCCCTCAGCATGGGCGCAACCAAAACACGACCATTCGCATCCATTTCTACATCGGTTGCATGCCCAATCAATAGTCTTTGTAACAGCCTGGCGGAATTATTAATGTTGGATAGTTCTATCAGGCGATGCTGAACAAGTTCCCACTCGCTTCGTGGATATAACAGCAGGCATTTTTCCCGTGTATCAATCGTAATTACCAATTGACCTGTTCCGTTTGACAATACGGTCTCGCGATGCCGAGCTGGCAACACCAATCGTCCCTTTGCGTCCATATTGACGCTATTGATTCCCCGAAACATATGCGTGTACTACCTTGAGGAGGGTTCTTTACCGCGCGAACCCCACTATCACCCACTAATACCCATAAAATCACACTATATAGGGCTACCAGACAGGGTCAAGCGGGCAAAAACATGTCCCCAGGAACCGGGGGAAAGAATTGTAGCAACTTTTGAAGGCAGCTGAGTAGTGAATGAATATTTAGTTCTTTATTTTTAAGCAATAACGCCAATTAATTAGAAACTACATTAAGTAGGTGGAAGACTGGTCTTCAAAAATTAATTATTCTTTCAAAATAGAAAAAGTCGAAGTCAGCCGATAAGCCGGGTTCTGTCTTGAACAGCCATTCATCTGGGATATACGTCACCGTATACCTCAAGCAGCCTACCCGAATCCGGTACGGACCATACCGTTGGATTCCTATTTGGCCTTGCTCCGGGTGGGGTTTACCTTGCCACGTGTGTTACCACAACGCGCGGTGCGCTCTTACCGCACCATTTCAACCTTGCTCTACACACCTTGCGGCATGCGTTAGCGGTATATTTTCTGCTGCACTTTCCGTGGGCTCACACCCCCCAGGCGTTACCTGGCACCCTGCCCTATGGAGCCCGGACTTTCCTCTGTAACTTGTACAGCGACTGCCTGGCTGACTTCGATCGGGGAGATTACACTAATGCGTACAAAAAAGGAGGCTATTTATTCTCTGGCCAGCTTGTAGAGGCTGGCTTTAGGCAAACCCGTGTATTTCGCCGCCAATCGGGCTGCCTGGGAAGCGTTAAGTTCACTGCTAAGTACCTTCATCAGCTCCATTGCATCGGTCTGATCTGCACGCTTATCTGCAACACCTTCGAGTACAAAAACAAACTCTCCCCTGGGTTCGCTCTGCGCCAGTAGTTTTAAAACTTCCTCTATCGAGCCACATATCACAGTCTCATGAATTTTGGTCAATTCTCTGGCAACCATAACGCGTCGACTGCTACCAACCACCTGGGCAAGATCCTCCAGACAGGCCAATATTCTACGAGGTGACTCAAAGAAGACCAAGGCTGCGCTCACAGATGTTATTTGTATGAGGCGTTTAATTCTCTGGCCAGACCTGGAAGGCAGGAAACCTTCAAACAGGAACCGATCCACGGGTAATGGGCAAATGGAGATTGCTGCCATAACCGCACTGCACCCGGGAATGGGAATGACCCTGATACCATGTTCCCAGGCCGCCCGAACCAAGCGATAACCAGGATCAGAAATTAACGGCGTGCCAGCATCACTTACTACCGCTATATCCGCACCAGACTGTAGTGTATTTATTAAACGGCCTAATCGTGCCTCTTCATTATGTTCGTTGAGCGCTATCATTTTTTTATTTTCCAGGCCCAGCTTATTTAACAGTATACGGCTTCGTCTGGTATCCTCTGCAGCAACTATCTGTACACTCTTAAGGACTTCTGCGGCTCGCCTGCTGATGTCATCCAGGTGTCCAATAGGCGTTGCAACAATAAAAAGGTTTCCTGAATCTTGCGAACTCTGCATTTTAATTTCCGATGGTCAAAAGTTACTCTGATAACTGTACTCATTGTGACCATTTGTGGCTGCCAAAGCACCTCCACTACACCAGTTCTCACTGATAACTCGATAATGCAAAAAGAACTATCAGGCGATCCTTATGCGGAAATACAAAGGTTAACGCGACAGGCTTCGCAAAGCACTACAGAAACCGCCACTGCGCTTTACTCCCGGAGTCTGGAAATCGCCATCGAACTGGAAGATGCTGAATATCTAGAGTCCCTAATACAAAATCTGCACCCCGACCTTGTTAATCCCGAAACACACAGCAATGTTCAACTCTTCAGACTAGAAACACAGCTGAGTGGCAACAAAACTGAGGGCTTGAGAGAAGCATTGAACAATATAGAGATTTTCAATCGTGCCCAGCAAGACCATTTTCTGCAACTTAGTGCGCGCTTATATGAAATAGACCAACGATACGCTGATGCTGCAAATACGCTGATGCAAATTACCCCCAGCCAGGAAAACCTGCAAAGATTGAATGACCAGATCTGGAAAAACTGTTCACAGTCTTCCTCGCGAGCGATAACACAACAGCTTCAATCTAATAAATCACCTTATGCGAGAGCCTGGTGGGCGCTTGCAGAAGCAATCTATGCGAGCTTTAGCCTGGTAGAAGAACAGGAAGCATTAGGGACTTGGATAAATAGAAATACGACACATCCTGCGGCACAATTTCTTCCCTCTACTCTCTTACAACTTGCTCAAGCGACAGTCACCGGCCGTAGAATCGCACTCTTTTTACCTCTGAGCGGCAGGCTCGGCATGGCTGGAAAGGCTATTCGCGAAGGGTTTTTGGCGGCTTACTATCATTCCGGTTATCCACATAATATTCTTATCTACGATACCTTCCAGCAAGACATGAATGCGCTCTACGAGCAAGCGCTCTCAAATCGGGTAGACATAATTGTTGGGCCATTGGAAAAACACAATCTGGAGCGCCTCATGCTTTATCCTTCACGAAGCATACCGATTCTGGGATTAAATATGTTGCAAGGCGACCGGGCTGATGAGCCAGCTAATCGCGAAAGTGCAACCATACTTCAGTTTTCTCTGGCAGTGGAGGATGAAGCAAAATCTATAGCTCGTAGGGTAAACCACGAAGGCCTGGAAAACATTGCTCTGGTATACAGCACCGATGGCTGGTCGGAACGGGCGGCTCAGGAGTTCAAACGCGGCCTGGCTGGAGCCCAGAAAGTAGTTACAGAGTTGTTACTTCACGATGTAAAAAGCACCACTAAAAAACTGGGAGATACACTGTCAGTATCAGACAGCATCAAGAGAAACACCGATTTGCAGAGAGCTATTGGTTCCACTACAGAAATGACACCAAGAAGCCGCCAGGATATTGACGTCATCGTCGCTATGGTAGATGGGTTGAAGGCCAGCGCACTTGGTTCTGCACTCGAATATCATTTTACCGACGACATTCCGGTTTTTGCAGTTTCCCAGGTCACTCAAAGACTGCCCCGCTCCCAGCTAAGTCAATTGAACCGAATTGAATTTACAGAAATTCCCTGGCGTCTCAACGAAGGTACTATAAGAAAAAACATGGCTGATAGTTTCGGTGTGGCCAGTCGTACGGTTGATCCGTTGAATGCATTTGGAGTTGATGCTTTCAGATTGCTCGACAAACTCGAACTTATGCTGGCTTCCAATGCTCAAACCATGCGAGGTGGAACAGGTAAGTTATCTATCAATGCTCAAAAAAGAGTGGAACGCGAACTCTACTGGGCAAAAATTCAGAGTGGAAAAATTGCCCACGCAAGATAAAGCACTTAACTCCCTTAATAAGGGGCAGCGGGCCGAACAAGCAGCACTTCAGCACCTTACCGCAAACGGTTTAACCCTGGTCTCGAAAAACTTTAGATGTCGTCTGGGTGAAATTGATCTAATAATGCAAGATGATGAACAACTGGTATTTGTTGAAGTTCGACTGCGCTCAAACCCAGACTATGGGGATGGTTTCGCATCGGTTAACTTCACCAAGCAAAAAAAAATTATTAGCACTGCTCGACATTATTTGGCGAATAAAACATATTACGCCAACGTGAGTTGCAGATTTGATGTTGTATCTGTGTCGTTATCAAGAGGCAACTATTGTCTGGACTGGATTACGGATGCTTTCTGCGTCCCACATTAAGGTTTAACGGATTTCTATGATCAGATCACTCTTCCTTTTTACTCTGTTATCTATCTGCCTGCCGGGTATTTCAGGATGCTCATCCTACAACGGCAACAAACCCGACAAACGTACACCTGGCGCCTTGATTGATGACCAGTTCATCGAGACTGTGGGTAAAAGAGAGGTTCGACGAGCTGATCTGCGATTTGGCTCAGCGCATTTTAGTATTGTGAGTATGAATGGAGTGGTTTTGCTCGTAGGGCAGGTAGAAAGTGATGATTTGATCGGAATTGCAGATACTGCACTGGGCTCAGTGTCTAAAGTTCGTACCGTACACAACGAGTTAACTGTCGCTGGTCCAATTTCTCTTTTGGCGCGCTCTAACGATGCGCTGCTAACTTCAAAGGTTAAAGCAAAGCTCCTCGCCAATGACCGAATAAATTCCAACCGTGTAAAAGTGATAACGGAAGACTCAGTGGTCTATCTAATGGGAAGAATCACTCGAGAAAAGGCGGACATAGTAGTCGAGATTTCGCGCAATACTTCTGGCGTCAAAAAAGTAGTGAAGGTTTTTGAATACCTGTAAACTCACCGAAAAGCAGGTGTGAGCTCTATTTTACTACCCGCAGATGCGAACCTGGCACGCTTCGGTCTGCACCGTTCACGTCAACATCTACGGTAACTACCGATGTTTCTGCAGTACCTTCGCTGGATTCTGTATCTTCTTCGAACTCAAATACCATTCCTTCACCGGTCTCTTTGGCGAAAATAGCAGTTATGGCTCCCACAGGGGCTGAAACATTGTGAGCAGTACCGGAAAACCGACTTTGCAGACACACTGAAGTTTGAGAGATTTCCAGATTACGCACCGCACCTGGTGAGACGTTAAGAACAATCTGATTATCTTCAGCGTAACCGGGGGGAATTAACACATCCGCAGATTTGGTACTGATAACAATGTACGGCGTGCAGTCACTGTCAAGTATCCACTCGTAGAGTGCTCTGAGAAGATAGGAGCGGTTTGAAATCAATCGTGCATATCCATTTCAATTTCACTCAGGCTGGCATTGAATGCTTCTCTCTCAAAGATAAGTTTCATATATTTTTGCATGGCCTTTGTAGAACGTTCCGGTAGCTTGATGTCCATTTCAGGTAACCTCCACAAAATGGGAGCAAAACAGCAATCTACCAGCGAAAATTCCGAACTCATGAAGTATGGCTTTTCTGCAAAAATCGGCGCAATGCTCAACAAGCTGTCTCGAAGTTCCTTTCTGGCTTTAGAAAGAACAGCTTCACGGCCCTTACCTGCCATAAGCAAATCTACCTTACTACTCCAGTCTTTTTCAATACGGTAAATAAGCAGGCGACTTTGTGCTCTCGCTACTGGATAGACCGGCAATAAGGGAGGATGAGGAAACCTTTCATCCAGATATTCCATAATAACTGTCGATTCGTATAAAACCAGTTCGCGATCCAGTAGGGTAGGAACTGTGTTATACGGATTAATCTCCGCCAGCGCTTCCGGTTTGTTAGCCGGATCAACATCAATTATGTCGCAGGCAACGCTCTTTTCTGCCACCACCATTCGAACGCGATGACTATAATGGTCGCGTGCATTGGAGAAAAAGATCATGGAAGTTTTTTTTGTCACTACGCTCATGTAGCAGCCACCTCTGTGTGATTAATTCGTAAAGAAAAGAAGTCTGATTATCAAGTAAGACTACGCAATATTGTTAATGGATGTCTTTCCAGAATTCACGATTCAGGAGATACGTAAACACACCAAGAATAATCAGGAACAAAAGCACGTAAATTCCGATACGCTCCCTTTCCAGGCGCGATGGTTCACCAACGTAGTCCAAGAAGTTCACGATGTCATATACCGCTTTATCATACTCATCCGCATCGTATGTCCCGGTACCCTCATCCACTTTAAGTTCCATACATTTCATTTCTGAATGTGCTTCACAGGCCTCTCTGGGAATGCCCTGTAACTCCAGCAAGGCATGCGGCATACCTACATTAGGAAAGACCTTATTATTCACGCCAAAGGGTCGCGACTCATCTACATAAAAAGCCTTCAGATAGTTATATAACCACTCGTTACCCCGTACCCGGGCAACCATAGTGAGATCCGGGGGCGGACCACCAAACCAGTTTTTGGAGTCTTCAGGCATGGCGGTTTCTATAAGCTCGCCAATTTTCTGCCCTGTAAAAATCATGCTTTCCAACGCTATGTCTAAAGGTATCTCAAGATCAACGGCCGTACGTTCATAGCGCTGATATTTAAGTGAATGACAGCCAAGACAGTAAGCAATGTACAAACGTGCCCCACGCTGGAGCGAAGGTTTGTCAGCTATATTCGTCTCTATGGCCTGCATATGCCAGCCAACGGCTGAGCTGGCAGACACACTGGCACAAGACAGGAGGAATGCAATGCTTGCAATTGTGTATATGCGCATTTTCATAGCCATCACCCTGTAATCCTGTCGGGTTCGGGCTTGGTTTTTTCTGCCCGCGTGTACCACGGCATAAGCATAAAGTATGAAAAATATAACATCGTGAAAAACTGTGCGGACAAGGTCGCCATTGGAGATGGAGCAATCGTACCCAAATAACCCAGAACTAAAAAGCTCACGGTAAATACACCAAGCATAACCTTGGACATCATGCCCTTGTAGCGTATAGATTTCACTGGGCTCTTATCAAGCCAGGGCAAGACAAACGGGATAACTATTGCTCCGGCCATCACGACCAGGCCCCAGAACTTTGCGGCTATACCAAACAGAGGATACGTAACCGCGCGCAACATTGCGTAAAACGGCGTGTAGTACCATACAGGTGCAATATGTTCCGGTGTTTTCAGGGAATTCGCGACTTCAAAGTTCGGCGCCTCAATAAAGTATCCACCCCCTTCCGGAAAGTAAAACACCACGACGCAGAACAGAAACAAAAAGATTACCGTGGCATGAATGTCATGCACAATGGTGTACGGGTAAAAGGCAACTCCGTCCAGCGGCTTGCCATCGGCGTCCTTGTGTTTCTTTATCTCAACCCCGTCAGGGTTGTTTGAACCCACATGGTGTAGAGCGACAAAATGAATAAATACCAGCATGACGAGTACGAGTGGAACAGCAACAACATGTAGCGCGAAAAATCGGTTCAGCGTGATACCAGACAACAGAAAATCTCCACGCACCCATTCCATAAGATCAGGACCCACTACAGGAATAGCCCCGGCCAAAGACACAATAACCTGCGCCCCCCAATAGGACATATTTCCCCAGGGCAGCAAATACCCCAAAAATCCTTCAGCCATTAACGCTACAAAAATCACCATACCGATCAACCAAAGTAGTTCTCGCGGTCCACGATAAGAACCGTACATAAGACCTCGGTACATGTGCAGGTACACAACAATAAAAAATGCCGAAGCACCGGTTGAATGTAAATATCGCAACAACCAGCCATACTCTACATCGCGCATAATATACTCAACAGATGCAAAGGCTTTTTCGCCATCCGGAACATAGCTCATAGTCAGCCATATACCGGTTAGCAACTGCATAACAAGAACTATCGTTGCAAGCCAACCCATCAAATACCAGAAATTATGGTTCTTTGGTGCGTAATACTTGCTCATGTGGTATTCGAATGTTTCCGTGGCCGGAAATCTAAGATCCAGCCATTCCATAGTCTTTTCGAGTTTGGTGGAAACTGCTGGTTTTTGTTCTTCCATTAGCCTGTCTCCTCATCCACACCAATATTAATAACGGAATCAGAGATAAATGAGTAAGGCGGTACTTCAAGATTACTTGGAGCTGGGACGCCTGAATAAACGCGGCCCGCCAAATCAAACTTTGAACCATGACAAGGGCAGAAAAACCCACCCTGCCAATTAGAATCAAAAGGCTCGGGCTGAACTTTAATATGCAATTTTGGCGAACAACCCAGATGTGTACATAAACCGAGATAAACACCAATTTCCGGTTTACGGGAACGCCAGATATTTACCGCATACCCAGGTTGTTGCTCCAGAACCTCGGACTCGGGGTCAGCAAGTTTGCCAGTATCAGAGCCCAGCGCTTCGAGCATTTCGGGGGTTCTATAAACTATAAATACTGGTTTACCACGCCAGGCTGGGATAGGGCCCAGCATCTCACCTGGCTTCAACTTACTAAAATCTACCTCTATTGGCGCTCCAGCAGCGCGAGCCTTCGCGCTAGGTGCCCACGATCCTAGAAAAGGTATCGCTGCCCCTACAACACCTACAGCCGCTACCGCAGACGTTGCTCCAATGAGGAAGTAGCGACGCTGTGAATTAACCTGGTCACTACCCACGATTCAGCTCCATTTTTTGACCTTATTATTGACCATTTTGAGATGCGCACTAACAACGCCAGTCTACCACAAAAACACTGTTTCGCGGCAAGCTGACTGGCAGCCCGCCACTCAAAACAACTCTCTAGCGCTTGGAGTACTGAGGACGTTTACGCGCTTTTCGCAGCCCAACCTTCTTGCGCTCTACTTCCCTTGCATCACGGGTCAAAAAACCTGCCTGGCGCAATGGAGAACGTAGGGTTTCATCATACTCGACCAGAGCGCGGGCAATACCATGTCGTATCGCGCCTGCCTGGCCAGACCCCCCCCCGCCCAGTACAGTAATAGTAATATCGAATTTCTCAGTTGCAGCCACCAGCTCTAGAGGCTGCCGAACAACCATACGCGCTGTCTCGCGGCCAAAGTATTCATCCAGAGGTGCTTTGTTAACTTGAATTTTGCCGCTGCCGGGCCTAACAAAAACGCGCGCGGTAGAAGTCTTGCGACGCCCTGTACCGTAATAATGTGTATCTGCCATAATATTTTATAGTTCCAGCGGTTGTGGCTGTTGAGCAGCATGAGGATGCTCATTTCCAGCATATACTTTTAGTTTTCTGAACATTGCACGTCCCAGCGGGTTGCGTGGCAACATTCCTTTAACTGCCAGCTCAATAACCCTTGTAGGGTGCGTTTCAATCATACGCTCAAAGGAGGTACCTTTAATACCACCGGGATACTCACTGTGTCGATAATAGATTTTGTCTGTGGCTTTTTTACCGGTAACACGCACTTTTTCTGCATTGATGACCACAATATAGTCACCAGTATCTACGTGCGGGGTGTATTCCGCTTTGTGTTTGCCGCGCAAACGATGGGCAATCTCTGTAGCCATACGGCCCAGAACCTTGTCATTTGCATCAATTATGTGCCAATTGTGTGTGACGTCCTGTGGACGTGTGCTTTGGGTTTTCATCGTATTCGTTACTTACCGGTTATTCTGAGCCTGGTACTTTAGTCAACTGCACTGACAGCACTAGCCCATAATTTAAGGAGCGCGAATTCTAAAGGAGCAATGGCGCTAATTCAAGCCTTCCTTTACCCAGCATACGACACCGCTCTTCAAGCGTCCGATTTTTTAGACGTCTTCCTTAGTTCTGCTACTGTTCCTGCAGCGACCCTGCAGAAATATGCCCTCCAGCCAGGTACTCTTCTGATTGCATCTCAAGCAACCTGCTGCGAGTTCTTTCAAACTCAAAAGCGAGCTTTTTGCCCTGATAGAGGTCTTCTATAGCCGCCTCTGCGGACAAAATCAATTTTACCCCACGATCGTAGAATTCATCCACAAGACTGATAAATCTGCGCGCCTGATCTTCGGTGGCTGTTTTGAAGACCGGCACGTTGCTGATCAGCACTGCATGGAATACCCGCGCTATTTCTATGTAATCGTTTTGCGAGCGCGGGCCATCACATATCGCTGCAAAATCAAACCAGATCACATCGTCGGCCTGATAAAGTGCATGAATGAAACGATGCTCCACCTCCAGATCCACCCCTGCTATTACTGTATCAGGCGCTAAACCCAGCAAACTGGCCTGCAGACTTTTATCCGCCTCAGAATCCAGCGGATAGTGGTAAATTTCAGCCTTGCTAAGCACGCGCAGGCGATAATCAACCTCTCCGTCAACATTTATAATGCGTGTATGTTCTTTTAGCAGACCAATAGCGGGTTTAAAGCGTGCACTTTGAAGTCCATTTTTGTACAGCGCATCGGGAGGAATGTTCGACGTCGCCACAAGGGTCACGCCCCGATCGAACAAAGCACGCATTAACTCCCCCAGAATCATGGCGTCACCAATATCCGACACAAAAAACTCATCAAAACACAACACTCTGCATTCTTTCGCCAGGTCTCTTGCTATGTAATCCAGCGGATTGGAGTGTCCAGAAAAAATTTTTAGATCTCCATGTATGCGATACATAAAGTGATGAAAGTGCATGCGCAGCTTGTTGGGAAATGGCAGACAATCATAGAAAAGGTCCATTAAAAAAGTTTTGCCACGACCAACACCACCCCATAAATATAAACCTGGCTCTGGTGTTACGCTGGGCACTACAAATCGGTCTTTTACGCGATCCAAAGCGCTACGTTTCTGCCTGTCCACGGCGCACAACCGCCTGTACAGGTCGTCAAGTTCGGCAATCACTTTGCGCTGCACCGGATCGTCAACAAAGCCCGGCCGACCAAGCTGGGCGAGATATCGTGACTCAGGGGTTTTCTGTTCTTTGAGAATATCCATAAGCTTCACTCTAGCGAGCACCAACTGGACACGCAACGCTCATGATCTCGAACGAGATTTTTTATACACTGTGCTTCTCACACTATCGACAGGTAATGGCACCTTGCAGCAAAACAAAGTTTTCAGCTCGCTTAAATTTTTACTGGTTCCTGCTCTGGTCGGCGGCATTCTGGGTATGGCCGCACTTGTGCTTATCACCCTGCAGAATGTCCAGGATAAATCAGCAGCACCTCCCAGCTTCGCAGACGCAGTAGCCAATGCTGCTCCAGCGGTGGTAAATATCTATTCCAGTGTGATAGTTACCCAGCGCCTGCACCCGTTGTGTGAATTGCCTCTGTATCGCGACCTCTGCCAGAACGTGCCACGTACCAATCGTAGAATGCAAAGCTCATTGGGCTCGGGTGTTGTCGTTAGTACAGACGGCTACATACTCACCAACAACCACGTAATTGCAGGTGCCAGCGAGATTCAGGTCGATTTCCCGGATGGGGGCACCAGCCTCACTGCAATGGTTGTAGGCACCGACCCGGAAACAGACCTCGCCGTTATCAAGGTAGACGCCACCGGCTTGCAGGCTATCAACATAGGTTTTTCAGATTCTGCACGTGTAGGAGATACCGTTTTGGCCATCGGAAACCCGTTTGGAATCGGCCAAACCGTATCCATGGGTATTATTTCTGCCAAAGGTCGAACTGGTTTCAGTTCCAGCCCCTACACTGATTTTCTTCAAACCGACGCTGCTATAAACCCAGGGAATTCCGGCGGGGCACTGGTTGATGCTCAGGGTCGCTTGCTGGGAATTAACTCTCTTATATACAGCCGCACAGGTAGTTTTCAGGGTATAAGTTTTGCGATACCGGTCAAGATCGCCCTGGACGTAGTTAAACAAATTATCAATGAAGGCGAGGTTATACGGGGTTGGTTGGGTATAGAAGCAAGACCGGCACAGGCAAATCAAACCGGATTGGTGGTAACCAAAGTTACACCCGGCGGACCGGCCGAGAAGGCTGGGGTAAGCAGAAGTGACAGAATTATCGCTATAAACAACCAGCCGGTAATCAGCCCGAGAGTGGTGACTCAACAAATTGCACTTACAGAACCCGGCACCCCGGTACGACTTAACATTGTGCGTAACGGGCAAAAACTGTTACTTACTGCTACGTCGGGTGTTCGGCCGACTCAATTACAGCCTTGAAGCTTGCCAGATGGTGTATTGGGGAATGCTTAGGAGTCTACAGATTTCTCCATCCTCAATTGGGCAGCAGCAGCATGCGCCTGCAATCCCTCTCCGGTTGCAAGCACCTGTGAAATTTTAGCAATAGATGCACTCCCTTTTCTAGAGCACTGAATAATTGAACTGCGTTTTTGGAAATCATAAACACCAAGCGCAGAAGAAAATCTTGCAGCGCCGTAGGTAGGCAGCACGTGGCTTGGACCTGCGGCATAATCTCCCAACACCTCGCTGGAATAAGCACCACAAAATATCGCTCCGGCATTGCGCACTTGATCTAACAGACAATCTGGATTCGCTACAGCAAGTTGCAAGTGTTCCGGGGCAATATCATTGGAAATTCCCACGGCTTCCTTCAAATCTCTCGTAAGAATGAGCGCCCCACGATTATCCAGCGACTCTTTGATGATGCCTTTGCGCAACATCGTTGGCAGGTTTTTTTCAATCAGATGCTCGATTCGATCGAGGTACTCCATATCAGGACACAGCAACAGGCTTTGTGCATCAGCCGAGTGCTCTGCTTGTGAAAACATATCCATTACCATCCATTCCGGATCTATGGAGCCATCGGCAATTATAAGAATTTCGCTGGGGCCAGCGATCAGATCGATACCAACGACACCAAAAACTACTCGCTTGGCCTCCGTTACATAGGCGTTCCCAGGCCCTACGATCTTGTTTACTTTTGGCACCGTGTTTGTACCGTAGGCCAAAGCGGCGATTGCCTGGGCGCCACCAATAGTGAAAATTCGGTCCACGCCTGCAAGATAGGCAGCGGCCAGCACCAGGTTGTTCACTTTTCCATTTGGAGTAGGGACTACCATTATAATTTCGGGAACACCTGCCACCCGTGCAGGTATTACCGTCATTAATACGGTTGAAGGGTAAGCGGCCTGCCCGCCGGGAACATACACTCCTACCCTGTCAATGGGGCTGATTTTTTGGCCCAGCCTGTTACCCAGATCATCGGTGTAGAACCACGAAGCCTGTTTTTGCTTTTCGTGATAATGTTCTATTCGATTGGCTGCCTGCTGCAGCGCAAGGCCTTGCTCTTTCGGTAATGACTCAAAGCTGTTTTTAGTTTGAGCGGCACCAATCTCCAGTTCTTGTATAGAATTACATTCCAGGTTATCAAATTTTGCCGTGTACTCCCTCAGGGCATCGTCACCCCTGGAATGCACGTCGGCCAATATGCCGCGCACAACGACTACCACTTCTGAATGAAGTTCGGAGTCAGTAATCGATAAAAGCGCGAGCTCTTCAGAAAACCTGTTCGAAGCGCTGGATAATCGGCGCACAGACTAGGTTCCTCCGCAGGGTTCTGCGGAACACACTGTTTTTAGTTTTCCCAGTAAACTCTGGATAGCAGACAGTTTCAATTTCATAGAGGCCCTGTTCACAATTACTCTCGAGCTTACGTGACAGATAGTTTCGCGTGCTTCAAGGCCGTTCGCCACAAGCGTATTTCCGGTGTCGACAATATCAACAATTTCGTCTGCAATATTCATTAGGGGTGCTATTTCCATTGCGCCTGATAGCTTGATTAATTTTACCTGTATGCCCTGCTCGGCGTAGTATTTTTGTGCAATTCTTACGTATTTGCTGGCTACGCGAAGTGGCCCATCGTGACTACGATCTTTAGCCCCACGGCCGACAGGAGCCGCGGTCATAATTCGACATTTCGCAATCTGAAGGTCCAGTTTTTCATAGTAATCCGAGCCCGCGTATTCCAGCAAGGTGTCTTTGCCGGTAATGCCCAGATCTGCTGCTCCCTGTTCAACATACACCGGTACGTCGCTGCTACGCATAATTACCAGGCGAATATTTCCAGATTGGGTCTCAAACAATAACTTGCGGCTGGTTTTGATATCTTCCACGGGCACAATGCCAACTTTCTCAAAGAGAGGTAGAAGTTCTTCAAGTATGCGGCCTTTATTCACCGCAATGGTCAGCTGCGTATCCATCACGGAAACATCACCTAACTGTCAGAAACCAGGGTGGTTATTGAAACGGCATGTATACTACCGCCGGTAATTAATTCATCAATGCAGGCGAAAACGCTCTGTTGTTTTTGCAGCCGGGTCATATCAGCAAACTCGGAACTGGTAACGGTGATTTGCATTTTTCCGGAATCCCCGGCGAGCTTTATCAGCGCTCCTGGAAAACGGGAATCAATACGTTGTTTTATGTCTGCCTCCAACGCAGCAGCTGGAGAGTCTATTGAATCATTCACAATGATCTGCCTCTCTACTTTGGTGTTTTATGGGGAGGGTGAGGCCAAGCCCACTGATCTCTACAATTTTTAGCACGCCGGCAGGCAGATTAACGAAGCATATCTTTTTTTCTTCGAGTTCTGCATTCCGGTACCAGCACATCATCATAGCAACCAGAAGGCTGCTGGTAACCTGCAATGCTCCAAAATCAATCTGAATATTGTTCTCACTTTGCGCTATAAATGCTTCTACTTCCCCAAGCAAAGTCGGGGCATCATCAAATCCCACGGCCTCACAAAGCTTAAACGTATCGTTCATCTGTTCTAGCTGCTCTCAGTTGACTGGGTGGCTTCGCTTTCGACCAATTTGGACCAGCCTGTGATAACTGCATCAAGATCGTTCTTTTTTGCTTTCATGGAGGCCGAAAACTGGTTCCTGAAAGTTAAGCCTATATTAAGCCCATTTATTATTACGTTGCGCATTCTCCACAAACCATCCGCTGATTGAGCCATCGAATAACTGACTGGGTAGATTTTTCCAGCCCCTGAGATTATTTCCATTTTAACGGTCGGACGCCTGGGATTTCTGGGCGCAGCGGTGGGGTCAAGCACCCGCACACCACCATCCCCAAACTGGAGGAGGGCCTTGGAATAGGCCCGCACCAAACCACCTTTAAATGCCAGCGAGAATTTTTCTCGTTGCTCATTTGAAGCCCTTTTGTAATGTACCGCCATAACGCTACGTGCAATGGCTGTGAAATCTACAAATGGATCAAGAACTGAAGTTACTTCGGTAAAAAATACTGAATCATCCAGCGTTTCCAAAGCTTTAGTCTTTTGTATCATGGCCAACAATTGGTCCGAAGCCCGCTCTACAGTTTGATGCGGTGACAGCCCTTCTTCCGCGTGAGCAGAAACTGCAAGAACATGCCCCAAAAACAAAAGTAAACAAGCCCCTAAACAAGATTTGATATGCACTATTTATCACCCATGCCAGTCACAAATTCCCCAATCAGGTTTTCCAGCAGAAACGCCCCCTGGGTATCAGTTATTGTGTCGCCAGAGACCAGATATTCCTCGTCAGCACCCGGCACAAGCCCAACATATTTGCCACCCAGCACACCCTCTGTAAGAATTTTCGCCCCGGTATCCAGGGACAGCGAACTAAGACTACCGTCGATTTCCATTGTAACTACAGCTTCGCCGTACTCCGCATCTATTCCAATTTCCGTTACACGGCCTATGGTAACTCCTGCCATACTCACCTTGGCACGGCTGGACAAGCCACCCACTTCATCAAAACGCGCATGCAAAACTATGGCACTTTTATCACTCGAAAGATCAACGCCACTCACCTTAATTGCAAGAAAAGCCAGAGCAAACGCGCTGGCAAGCACAAATGCGCCAACCGTGATCTCTACTGTTCGCATTTCCATTTTAAAAATCCCCATACATAACGAGAGTCAGAAAAAAGTCCAGCGTAAGTACAGCAACTGAACTGTATATCACAGTACGTGTTGTAGCTGAGCTAATACCTTCTGATGTCGGCTCTGAATCATAGCCCTGAAATACCGCAATCCAGGTAACCAGAATGGCAAAGACCACAGCCTTTACCGAGCCCTTACCAATATCTTCCCAGATCTCTACAGTATCAAGCATTCCGGCCCAGAACCCCACAGATTCTATACCAAGCCAATCTACTCCCACCAGAGCGCTGCTCCAAATACCCACCGCACTGAAAACGATTGCCAACATCGGCAGACATAGAAAACCAGCCCAAAGCCGGGGTGCTACTATACGTTTGAGCGGGTCGACACCCATCATTTCCATACTGGATAATTGGTCAGTGGCATTCATCAAACCAATCTCTGCGGTAATGGCAGAGCCAGCTCGGCCTGCAAACAAGAGTGCTGTAACAACCGGACCAAGCTCCCTCAACAGCACCATCGCAACACCCACACCTACAGCCGTCTCGGCTCCAAACCGGGCCAGTTGCGTGTAAAACTGCAAGGCAAGTACAGCACCAATGGAAAAAGCCGAGAGCACAATAAGCACCAGAGACTTCACGCCAATGGCGTACATCTGGGTAACGAATAGCGGGAAATCAGCCCGCCGAGGCAAGCTGTTTAGAGCGGAAAACCACATAATACTGGCGCGCCCAATCTGGGCAAACCGATGAAGCGCCAGCTGGCCTATCACGCGCAAAAAACGTATCAAGAAATTTTCTCCGACAAGGCAATAAATACGTACATCAGACTGTCGCCCCTAGAATATCGTTTACAAAATCGTCTGCTGGATAGTGGAATGGTACGGGTCCATCCGGAAGGCCTTCTAAAAACTGCCTGACTTTTACAGACTTGTCCGCCGCTAAATCAGCCGGACAACCAGACGCAATTACCCGGCCATCAGAAATAATATATACGTTGTCGGATATACTCAATGTCTCACCAATATCATGGGATACAAGTAAACTGGTAATTGTAAGGGCCTCGTTTAAGGCCTGAATCAACGAAACCACGACCCCCATAGCTATTGGATCCTGTCCGGTGAACGGTTCGTCGTACATAATCAAAGCAGGATCCATCGCCAGAGCTCGAGCCAGCGCCACTCTGCGAGCCATACCACCGGACAATTGCCTGGGCATTAAATCCCGTGCCCCTCGCAAACCCACCGCGTTAAGTTTCATCAACACAAGATTCTGAATCAATACTTCTGGCAAATTAGTATGAACACGCAGGGAAAACGCAACATTTTCGAACACATCAAGATCGGTAAACAGGGCTGAGGATTGAAAGAGCAAACCCATTTTTTTTCGCAGTTCGAACAAACCTGCCCTGGACAGCCTGGCAATATTTTCCCCCATAACACGGATCTGGCCTGACTCAGCGCGCAACTGACCACCTATCAAACGCAACAGTGTGGTTTTTCCGGTTCCACTGGGCCCCATAATTGCAGTTATCTGGTTTTCAGGCACCGTCATGCTCAATTCGTTAAAAATAACGTTGTCACCCCGGCAATAAACCAGATTTTCGATTTCTATCAGATTGGATGTAATGTTGTGTTTCCCCTAATGGACTAACAGCCCGAATTTCATTATCTTCGCTTTTAACAAATTTACCAATACCGCTGGCAGTTGAAATGCATGACAATACCTTCTTTAATCGGCTGCATTCACTAAAACCTTCATAAATCTATGCTGTACTAAACTATGTGGCTATACATTCTCGCCCTCGTATTGGGATTTACCTGTCTTGTCTGGAGTTCGGACCGCTTTGTCTCCGGCGCTGCTGCAACGGCAAGAAACTTTGGCACTTCCCCCCTGATTATTGGCCTTACGGTAATATCTATAGGCACCTCTGCCCCAGAAATACTGGTAGCGCTAACAGCTACCCTTGAAGACACCCCCATTATGGCCATTGGAAATGCGATTGGTTCCAACATCGCCAACATTGGTCTCGTATTAGGTATAACTGCAATGGTCACGCCCCTTCCATTCGCAGAATCCGTGCTTAAACAGGAGCTACCCTGGCTAATCGGGGCAACACTACTGGCCTTAATCGCCCTGGCAAATCTCTACGTGGGACGTCTGGATGGAATAATGCTGCTTTGTGGATTGGTACTTATTATGTACCGCCTGACACAGGCACAAAAAGTTTCCAATGACGATTTTACCGATTCTGTAACGAGCGAGCTTGACGACTTACCAGAAATGACCACCCTCTCCGGAGTAAGCGGCATGCTTACCGGGCTTCTAATACTTTTGGCCAGTGCCCAGCTACTGGTTTGGTCTGCTACCGAAATAGCAGTTCTTCTGGGTGTTAGTAATCTGGTAATCGGATTAAGCATCGTAGCTGTCGGAACCAGTTTACCTGAACTCGCTGCCACAATAAGTGCCGCCCTCAAGGGGCACCCCGATATCGCAATTGGTACAGTAGTGGGCTCAAATATACTCAACATACTTGCAGTACTGGCGGTTCCGGCTCTGGTACATCCCATCACAATCGCCGAAGTAGTCTTATGGCGCGACGGCAGCATGTTGCTGGCACTCACTATGTTGCTAGTGCTGTTCGCCTACGGGATAAATTCGAGAAGGCTCATTACCCGCTTTGAAGGCGCAATACTGGTACTTGCCTGGTGCGGCTATAATTTCATGCTGTATCACTATGCAGGCTAATATTTCGCCAAAGCTCCGCGAGCAGTTTAGTGCTATAAAATTAGCCATCTTTGATGTAGACGGTGTACTTACCGACGGTAGAATTTATTACTCCGACACCGGCCAGGAGAGCAAAGCCTTTCACACCCAGGATGGCGCAGCTCTAAAAATGTTGCAATCCACCGGAGTGCAGGTGGCTCTAATTACCGGGAGAGAATCAAAAATGGTGGCTCGGCGGGCAAAAGAGCTCAACATTTCCTATGTGTACCAGGGCGTAGCGGACAAAGCGGATGCTCTGCAGCAATTGGAAAAGCAATCGGGAATAAACAGATGCCTGATGTCTCACACCGGGGACGATCTAGCAGATCTGGTGTTGTTTCGAGACGTCAGCATGAGTATCAGTGTACCAGGAGCGCATCCACATATGCAGGAAGCAGCAGATTATGTCACCACTACTAAACCAGGTATGGGTGCAGTGCGTGAAATCTGCCATTTGATAATGATATGTCAAGAAACCTGGAGCGGGGCTCTCGAGCGTTATAAAGAGTGAAACAAAACAGCCGCATTGTGTATGTGGCCCTTCTGGCACTGGTAAGCCTTTTGCTCTGGCTAATATTCAACTCAGAACTGATCACAACGCGGGTAAAATCTGAAAACAAAGCCAGGAAACCTCTGCCGCCTGAACTTGAAGGCGAACCAGATGTATTTATGGAAAACGCCACGATCACCCAGTTCTCATCAAACGGCACCCCCAAGTACCAGCTCTATTCGCAACAATTACGCCACTTCGAGCAGGAGCACCTCACGCGTATGGTAGAGCCCAAAATGACTTTGTATGCAAAACAGGAGACTTCAACTGATGCAAACAATAAAATGCAGGGCAAGCCAAATCCACCCTGGATTATTCAGTCGAAACACGGCTACATTCGGCAACGTCTCATAAGTGCGGCAGCTGCCCCGAAACAAACATCTGAAATAGCGGGGAGCAGTCAGTTAACCAATCATCAGGAAATTGTTTTTCTTAGAGAAAATGTGAAATTGAGTCGCGCGGCCAGTTCAAGCACAGGAATGGTGCTGAGTACACAAACACTTTATGTGTATCCTCATCGACAATTCGCCGAAACCGATCAACCTGTTACTATCGATTCCAGAATGGGTAGAACCAGGGCCGCCGGTTTTACAGGTGATCTAAAAACCGGCATATTTAGCTTAACATCCAGCAAACGGCAAAGAGTACATACAATTGTTTTACCCCATCAAATCAAGCAAAAAAAATAGCCTGGTTATTACTTCCTGGAGGCTGGTTCGGGCAATGGCTATTAGCGCACTGATGTTCACCACTACTACTTTTTGGGGCCTGCCTTCTGATTCGGATCAGCCCATTCATATTCAGGCTGATGGGGGAGAGATGGACCAGAAACAGGGTACAGCGCTCTACACCGGAAACGTACGGTTAAACCGTGGCACAATGAAGGTTAGCGCAGATACCATGACCGTTGAGTTAAACGACGATGACAAACTCACACAGCTCACAGCCACAGGTAAAAAAGGTGGCCAACAGGCAAATTTTCAGCAGAAAGTGGAGGCAGAAAAAGCAGTGGTTTTTGCCGACGCAGATGTAATTGTTTATTTTGCCGACGAAGAAAAAATTGAACTGCGTGGAAATGCACATTTGACGCAGGATGGTAATGAACTAAGGGGGCAGCTGATAATCTATGATGTAAGAGCTGGAAAAGTAGATGCAAGTGCTGCACCCGGCCAGAAAATCAATATTATTTTTCAACCTAACGCTATAAAACTTCCTTGACATCTCCATGACCAACAAAATTGTACAACACACTCTGAGCGCGCACCATCTTCAAAAAACATATGGCAGCCATCTCGCGGTTTCCGATATTAGTCTAAGCGTTAAAACCGGAGAAATAATCGGTTTGCTGGGCGCCAATGGCGCAGGAAAAACCACCAGCTTTTACATGATTGTAGGAATTCTGAAACCGGATTCCGGCTCCATCCAGCTAGATGATGTCGACATAACGGGCAAAGCCATGCATGAACGAGCCAGACTGGGTCTGGGATACCTGCCACAGGAGGCGAGCGTGTTTCGGCGCTTATCCGTTGAGGATAACCTGAAGGCCATATTGGAGTTACGTACTGATCTCGATAAACAGCGACGCAAGGAAATTTTGGAGCAACTACTTGAAGAGTTTCACCTCACCCAGGTGCGTAAACAACTGGGTGAACGATTATCCGGCGGTGAGCGTCGCCGCGTAGAAATCGCCCGCTGCCTGACCAGCACGCCAGCATTTATTATGCTGGATGAGCCTTTTGCAGGTGTTGATCCAATATCCGTCAGCGATATTAAACACATGATCAAGGACCTCGCAGCCCGTGGCATTGGCATACTGATTACCGATCATAATGTGCGAGAAACACTGGATATTTGTGACAGGGCCTATATCGTAAACGAAGGATGCATCATTGCAGAAGGCGACACAAAGTCCATACTATCCAACACACGTGTAAGAGACGTATACCTTGGGGAACACTTTACTTTATAGCCGACGGAGTTCAGCCACCATGCTGTGTATCGACATAAAGATTATATGAAACAGTCACTTAGCCTAAAACTTGGGCAGTCACTTGTCATGACACCACAATTGCAGCAGGCCATTAAACTGCTGCAACTCTCTACTCTGGATCTACAGCTTGAAATTCAGGAAGCCATTGAAAGCAACCCCATGCTCGAACTTCTTGAGGACGAGAATGAAAACGAGCAGTTGGAAACAGATAGCTCCGACAATGATTCCCTGGCCGGTGATAACTCCGAAGACTCGCCAGCCCCCAATACCGAAGACACTCTGACTGATTCGGAAACGCTTTCAAGCCAACAAAGTGCAGAAGAAGACTTTGACCCTGCGGTTGGCTCCACGGATCTTCCTATTGATGAACAATGGAAGAAGGAGAACATTCCGGAAGATCTTCCTGTAGATACCAGTTGGGACGATATTTATTCGAGCGCACCTCCCTCTGGAGCATCCTCCGGTAGTGACGATTTCGCTGCAGATTATCAATCTGTTGCATCAGAAACCCTGCAGGAACATCTGCTGTGGCAACTAAACCTAACCCCTATGTCAGACACCGACAACCTGATAGCTGTCGCACTGATAGATGGCATCCAGCCGGATGGTATGCTTAGTGTTTCACTGGACGATATTCTGTGTAGCTTTGACCCGGAAATGGGAATTGAACTGGATGAAATACAAGCAGTGCTAACACGAATTCAGCATTTCGATCCAATAGGAATAGCTGCGCGTGACCTAAGTGAGTGCTTACTTTTGCAACTAAGGCAACTACCTGGTCAAACACCGTATTTGTCCGAAGCAATAACCATTACGGCCGACTATCTTAACCTGCTGGCCAGCCGGGACTTCAATACTCTTAAACGAAAAACCCGATGGAACGAAGTAACCCTTCAACGCGCCATCGAACTGATTCAATCCATGAACCCCAGACCGGGCTCAGCAATAGCAGCAGACGAAACTGAATATATAATTCCAGATGTGAGTGTTTACAAAGACAAGGGTCGATGGGTGGTTGAACTAAACCCTGACGCTACTCCAAAACTGGGCATCAACGCTACCTACGCCGGTATGATAAAACGGGCAGACAAAGGCTCAGACAATACTTTTCTCAAAAATAATCTCCAGGAAGCCCGATGGTTTTTGAAGAGCCTTCAGTCTCGTAACGAAACTCTTTTAAAGGTAGCAACGCGAATTGTAGAGCATCAGAAAGGTTTTCTGGAATACGGTGAGGAAGCCATGCAGCCGCTCGTGCTACACGACGTCGCCGAGGCAGTTGATATGCACGAATCAACAATTTCCCGCGTCACAAACCGTAAATATATGCACACTCCCAGAGGCATTTTTGAGCTTAAGTATTTTTTCTCAAGCCATGTGGGCACCAATACTGGTGGCGAAGTTTCCAGTACTGCAATTCGAGCGCTCATAAAAAAACTTACCTCGGATGAAAACCCCAGAAAGCCTTTAAGCGATAGTAAAATCGCAGCAATACTGGCAGAACAAAACATAAAGGTTGCAAGACGAACGGTAGCAAAATATCGGGTATCACTGTCAATTCCACCATCAAATGAGCGCAAACGATTGGTCGGTTCCTTGACTTAGTAACTTCCACCCCAATAACAAAGGAGAGCAAAAGGTAAAACAGATTCAGAGATAACGCAGACTAATAATGGAAGGACAAACATATGCAGTTAAATATTAGTGGTCACCACGTAGATGTAAGCGATTCATTGCACGCGTATGTCACCAATAAAATCGAAAAACTGGAGCGCCACTTTGATCATATTACCAACGTTCATGTTGTACTCTCGGTCGAGAAACTGGTTCAAAAAGCGGAAGCCACTCTGCACATCAGTGGCGCAGAACTATTCGCCAATGCTGAGTCAGAAGACTTGTACGCCGCTATCGATTTACTTTCTTCAAAGCTTGATCGACAAATACTGAAGCACAAAGAAAAGCTTATTGACCGGCACCGACATAAAGCCATACCTGAAACATAAGGTAAGAGAAACTCTGGCGCTGGACAGGCGCATAAATTACAATCTCGCGCGCCGCACCTATGGGCCGTCCGCACCATGCTCGACTTTAATAATGTATTGCTTGCCTCCTGCACGCTCACTGTAAAACACACGGTGAGCAAAAAGAGCGCAATACAACTAGCCAGCGAAGTTCTTGCTGTTCGATTTCCGGATCTGGATAGCCGCCTTCTCTTTAACCAGCTAATGGAAAGAGAAGATCTGGGTAGCACCGGCCTGGGCGAAGGTGTCGCCATTCCACACTGTCGAATGGCCGGGTTCGACCAGATTGCCGGTGTGTTCCTAAAACTAACAAGCCCCATAGATTTTGAGTCACCGGATGGCTTGCCGATAGACCTGATGTTTGTGCTTGTAGTCCCGGATGCGGCAGAAGCCAGCCATCTGGAAGTATTGTCTGCGCTCGCAGGTGTGCTTGGATCGGCTGAGTACCGAACCCTGTTAAGAGACATTCATTCAGACACGATTTTGCATACAGAATTGCTGCAGTTACTTATAGCTTCGCACGACCAGAGATCAACCTGATCCTTTTTCAGATTAATGACAAATGAAACTAACAATAATTAGCGGTCGTTCCGGGTCCGGAAAAAGTACGGCTCTGCATGTTCTGGAAGATGCTGGGTTCAATTGTGTGGACAACATCCCCGTAGGACTGCTGCCCGCCCTTGTACACGATGCACTGCGCGACAACCCGGGCCGATCACAACGCATGGCGGTCAGTATTGATGCACGAAATTTACCGCGCGACTTACAACTGTTCCCCGAGATACTAATTTCAATTGATCGAATGAAACTGGATTCCGAGGTGATTTATCTGGACGCACTAAGTCCCACGCTGGTAAGACGATTTAGCGAAACACGAAGACGACACCCCCTAACAACCAGAACTCTGGATCTGCATCAGGCCATCGAAACCGAGCGACAGTTGTTGGAAAACATTTCTGATATTGCAGATCTAACCATAGATACCACAAATTTGAGTTCTTCTGACCTGGTAGATTTAATAAGCAGTCGGATAGTAGAACGATCTGATAGCGGCATGTCCCTGTTGTTTCGCTCTTTCGGGTTTAAGTTTGGCGTTCCGGTTGACGCAGATCAAGTATTCGATGCCAGGTGCTTACCAAATCCTTATTGGGAACCCCCATTGCGTGCACTCAACGGGCAGCATCAGGCAGTGAAGGAATTTTTGTCCGACAAAACCTCTGTGAACGAAATGTATCATGACGTACGTAACTACCTGGAAACCTGGTTGCCTCGATTCGAGGCAAAAAATCGTATCTACATGACGGTGGCTATTGGATGTACCGGTGGTCAGCACAGGTCAGTGTATCTAGCCAATCGTCTGGAACAACACTTCTCGAAACACTCTGACAATGTACTGGTTCGACACAGAGAACTTGGCATCAATGCAAAGCACCATCAGGAAACTCCTGCCTAAAAACACTATACTTGCGGTCTATGAAGAATAGCCAAGTTACCATTATCAACCGTTTGGGCTTGCACGCACGTGCCGCTTCAAAATTTGTAAGTGCTGCCAAGGCATTCTCCTGCAAAATTACATTGTGCAAAAACTCCGAGGAAGTCGACGGAAAGAGCATTATGAGTGTGATGTTACTGGCGGCTTCCCGGGGAACAGTGCTTACTCTAATAACCGACGGCGACGACGAAGAAGCTGCTTTCGATTGCCTGGAGAGCTTGATTGCTGCCAGATTTGACGAGCCCGACTAGGGAAGTTTCAACTATCCAATGAATTTCAGGCAGCAACTCAACCAGATAATAAGCTCATTCGGCAAAGGTAACTGGAATGAGATGCGGTACCTGCTGAAATCTCTAAAACACCACGAAATTGCTACTCTGCTAGAGTCCGCACCGCCTAAAGCCCGACACTTTATTTGGGAACTACTGGATGCCGGGACAGAAAACCGGGTACTACATCATCTAAACGAAGAAGTGGCTGCTGAGTTTCTGGAATCTATGAACACCGAGGAGCTGGTAGCCGCTGCAGGAGACATCGACACAGATCACTTCGCCGATATTCTCCAACAACTGCCCAACGCTATTACCCAACAGGTTCTTGCGTCAATGGACGCCGCAGACCGTGCCCGCGTTGAAGCCGTGCTTTCCTATCCGGAAGACAGCGCCGGTGGGCTAATGAATACAGATGCCGTAACCGTCAGACCAAGACACCTTCTAGAATTGGTATTGCGGTATTTACGCCGCCAGAGCGATCTTCCTGAAATGACAGATGGGCTCATTGTAGTTAACAGCCGGGACGAATATGTGGGCGTACTGGCATTGTCCAAATTACTCACTACCGATCAATCAGTAACCGTACGCGAGGTCATGAACACCGAAATAGAGGCTATTCCAGTAGATATGCCCGACTCGGAGGTTGCCCGCATTTTCACGGAACAAAATCTTGTGTCTGCTGCAGTAGTAGATCAACAGGGCAAACTGGTTGGGCGAATTACGATAGATGACGTAGTTGACGTTATAATCGAAGACGCAGACGAAAATATACTTGCGCGCGTTGGTCTCGACTTGGATGAAGATACTTTCGCCCCAATTGGAAAATCAACCTGGCGACGTGCTGTCTGGTTAGGTCTAAATCTAATTACTGCATTGATGGCCGCAGCGGTAATTAATATCTTTGAAGAAACCATCGTTAAAGTCGTCGCCCTGGCTGTGCTAATGCCGGTGGTCGCAAGCATGGGAGGCATTGCAGGAACTCAAACGCTCACACTTGTTATTCGTGGACTGGCACTGGGACACATTAACAAAGCTAATATTTTCTGGTTGGTCAATCGTGAATTTGTCGTAGCCCTGTTAAACGGATTGTTATGGGCAAGCGTTGTCGCGGTTGGGGTATCGCTAATCTTCACTGACGCAACTCTGGGCTATGTCATAGCCATCGCAATGATAATGAACATCGTCATAGCGGCTCTATGTGGTAGTCTCCTGCCCTCTATATTGATTAAACTGGACATAGACCCGGCACTGGCCGGTGGGGTAATACTTACAACTATTACTGACATAGCGGGCTTTTTTATCTTTCTGGGGCTGGCAACCTGGTTTTATGGTTAGGTTTCTACCCGTTGGCAATTGTCATTTCACCGATCAGCAGTGAGCCGCAGCAAACATTGCCGCGCAAGTCCACATCATTTCCAATTCCTGCCACGCCCAAAAACATATCTTTTAGATTCGAAGCTATAGTGAAATTTTCTATCGGGAAGGCTATTTCTCCATTTTCCACCCAAAAACCGGAAGCACCTCTGGAATAATCTCCGGTTACCGTATTTACTCCCTGCCCCATAAGTTGAGTAATCATTACCCCGCTACCCATCTGTTTCAACAATTGCGAAAAGGTACTCAACTCGCCTTCAATGCGAACATTGCGCACACCGCCCGAGTTACCGGTCGTTTGCATTCCAAGTCTCCTGGCAGAATAAGCACTCAAAATATAACTGTTCACCACGCCTTTCTTAATGAACTCTTTGGAACTTGTCGCAACCCCATCTCCGTCAAACCCGGCACTACCCATAGCGCACTTAAGATGTGGATACTCAATAATGGAGATATCATCCCGCGCCACTTTGGAGCCCATGGAGTCGGTCAGGAAAGATGCATTTCTATACAGAGCTCCTCCCATAAGGGACCCAAGCAATGATCCAATTAACCCGGCAGACATTTGAGCGGAGAATAGAACAGGTAGTTTCCCCGCATCAAAACCACGGCTTCCGAGCCGGGCAACAGTTCTACGTGCAGCCTCTTGTCCTACCAACAGCCCGTTTTCCAAATCTCCCGGCCGTCTGCCTACCGTGTACCAGTAGTCTTTTTGCATTCCCCCCTCGTCGTTGGCTATAACAGCCAGCCCCAGACTATGCCGACTTGAAAGAAAGCTCTCCAAAAAACCGTGGCTATTGCCATAGGCCAGGCAGCTTAGTTGGGATGCAACAGTGGCACCATCTGAATTAACAATACGTTTGTCAAAGGCCATCGCTTCAGCTTCACAGGCCAGCGCCTGGGATGTGGCATCCTCTACTGTAATCTGCCATGGATGATAGATATCCAGATCTGGTAGGTTGCTGGCCATTAACTCTGACGCAGCCAGCCCATTACAGGGATCTGGCTGGGTATAGCGGGCAATATTGAGCGCCGCCTTTACCACATCGACGACAGCTTCGCGGGATACATCCGACGTAGAAGCAACTCCCTTGCAATCATCCAGATATACGGTAATTCCAAAACCACGGTCCTGATTAAATTCGACCGTTTCCAGCTCCCCCATGCGAGCAGTAACACTTAGTCCTAAATCCTGGCTTACGGCAACTTCTGCAGCTGTCGCCCCCAACTCACGAGCTGTTTCCAGAATCATCTCTACCTGACTTCTAAGCAGAGATTCGCTAGCGCTGATATCTGTTAAAGGAGAATCATTTTTAGCGGGTTTATTCATTATGCTTTACCATATTCACTAACCAGGGTTACAACGACAATAAGTATGACTGAAGACACGCAAGAAACAGAGGAAAAACCGAGTCGGTCCGCCCGTAAGCGCGAAGCGCTTGCCCTTCAGGTGCTTGGGATAGAGCTGGTTAAGCTTAAAGCCGATCAGCTTGACCAGGTTCCGATCCAGGAACGGCTTAAAAAGGCCATACTGGATTATCACCGCTTTCGCAGCCGAGAAGCCAAACGGCGCCAGATTCAGTTTATTGGCCGCCTTATGCGCGATGAAGAAATCCATCCCATTCAGGATTCTCTTAAAAACTTTAAGCAAATAAGTGGAACAGCTCAGTATCAGCTACATCAAACGGAAGGATGGCGCGACAAACTGCTATCAGACACAAACGCGCTTACCCACTATCTGGATGACCATCCGGGTACAGATATCCAGAAACTACGACTACTGATCCGTCAGGCAAAGCTAGCAGAACAACTGAAGCAACCACATCTCGACAAAAAAGCCCACAGAGAACTGTTCCGCTTTTTACGTGACAATCAAACGGAATAGAACGCGGAGAAATTAACCGGCCGTTCCACCCACAACCAACTCATCAATTTTGAGTGTAGGCTGACCAACACCCACAGGCACAGATTGCCCGTTTTTGCCGCAAACCCCCACTCCCTGGTCAAGTTCGAGATCATCACCCACCATGGAAATGCGTGTCATTACCTCAGGCCCATTACCTATCAAGGTAGCACCCTTAACCGGCGCTGTTATTTTTCCGTCTTCAATCAGATAGGCTTCTGTCGCCGAGAAAACAAACTGTCCCGAGGTAATATCAACCTGTCCGCCACCAAAATTAACCGCATACAAACCCTTTTTTACGCTGGCAATAATTTCTTCACGTTTGCTTTCCCCAGCTAGCATGTAAGTATTGGTCATTCGCGGCATAGGTAAGTGTGCATAGGACTCCCGACGGCCATTACCAGTCGATTTCATACCCATTAACTGCGCATTCAATTTATCGAACAAATAACCTTTAAGAACTCCATTCTCAATCAGAGTCGTGCATTGCGTGGGTTCGCCTTCATCGTCTATGGTAAGAGAACCACGAAGGTTGGCCATTGTGCCATTGTCCACTACTGTACACAGAGGCGATGCCACCTGTTCGCCTACACGTCCAGCAAAGGCAGAACTGCCCTTTCGGTTAAAATCCCCTTCAAGACCATGCCCGACAGCCTCGTGCAATAACACACCAGGCCATCCCGAGCCCAGCACCACAGGCATGGCACCAGCCGGAGCGTCTACAGCCTCCAAATTTACCAGCGCCAGACGAACGGCCTCCCGGGCGTAGTCCAGACAGCGATCCTGGTCTACGAACCAGTCAAGACCAAATCGACCACCGCCGCCGCAACTACCGCGCTCCTTGCGAGTTTTATCTACCACAATTACCGATACATCCATGCGTACCAGTGGTCGTACATCACCAGCCAGCGTTCCGTCGGAAGCAACAATAAGACAGGTTTCATGCGAAGCGCTCAAACGAACAGTAACTTCTTCTACACGGGTATCCTGGTTTTTCGCTTCCCGCTCTACCCGTTTAAGCAGGTCTACCTTCTGCTTTTCGTCAAGTGAACTAATAGGGTCTGCAGCAGTGTACCGAGAAACCTGGCTACCCGAACGCAACACACAAACGGCTTTGTCCTGACCCTGACGCGCAATGCTTTTTGCAGCCTGGGTAGCCTGTTTAAGTGCGGGTAACATTAGGTCATCCGCGTATGCAAACCCGGTTTTCTCCCCACTAATGGCTCGCACACCCACACCCCGATCGGTACTAAAACCCGCATCACGAACTATGCCATCCTCAAGTGACCAGAATTCACTGCGCGAGGCCTGAAAATACAACTCCCCCATATCTATGCTGTCAGACAACATGCTACCTAACAATTGTTCTATGTCTCGTTGCTGCAACTCTGCTGGTAACCAGAGATTATCCTGGGCAAGTTGAAGTAAACTAGAATCTTTCATTTTAACTCCTGAACCAGAGGAACACCTTCGTCTGGTTTTGACTGATTAACGACCTTGCCTTCGATATTTCTTTTTGGAACAGGCTCTTCTGCTCCTCCCACTGCCCCCTTTTCCGGTTTTTCTTCCGAGCGTCGGGTTCGTGAGCCCTGCATTTTTTTCGTGAATATTCCATCAAACACTACATCAGGATCGTCAATCGGACCACTAATTTGATAACGGGCACTACTAAAGGATTCCAGAGGACCTTCGATAATTTTACTTCCTACGTATATACCAATCCCCACCACTGGATTAGCCACCGCTGCCCATGCGGCATACCAGGGCAATGCCTTGGAAACTGGCAAAGTGACAATCATAGTGTTATCAAGAGTCTCTTCATTCAAATTCACCGTGCCTTCTATTTCAAAGCTACCGCTACTGCCATCGACTTTCAGGGCATCTACAAAGGTGATGAGACCCGCGTCAAAGTTCGCGGTTGTTTCTACTGAATCAAATTCGATACCCTTCCCAAAAACGTCAGAAAAATCACCACTAAATCGTTTTGCTACAGCGCTGAAATTCAACAGGGTAAATATTCGTAATGGTCCGGTCGCGCCTTCAATATCAAGAAATTCACCATTTTCCACTCTGACGTTACCGATACCAGTCAGCCCCTCAAGCATAAAATTTAGTGGCGAGCCTACCCAGCTAACGTCCGCACTTGCCAGAAGGCTCTCACTGCGTATGTTTGGTGCATATTCCCATTGTGGTAAAATATCAGCCAAATCCTGGCCATTAATTACCCCGTTAAAGAGCGTACGATCATTGCCCGGCTGCCATAAAACGCCCGACTCAGAGCGAATCGCCAGTCCTTTAACCGTAGCTTCGACATCAAGTAGTTTTATGTCCTCACCTGACTTGCGCAGCTTGAAACTCCAGGAACCATAGTTTTCGTCTCCCACAAAAACATGGTCCAGAACAAAATCCATATCAACCAACAAATCTGTATCAAAGTCTTCCAGGGGATCGGGCACCATTAACTCGCGACCTTCCGCCGTCTTCGGCAGAGTCTCTTTTAAAACCAAAGAGCGAATATGTACCTGGGGCGGCGTATACCCCTTCTGCCGATAGCTGGCATTCAGGTCAAGCGATACCACCGAAAACTCTGTAAAGTCACTGGTCCCTCGTCCTTGCAATAGTAAATCTGAAAATTCAAGGTCACCCATAACCACCTGGCCCAGGCGCAAATCGTGTACAGCCCACGGGAATGAAAACGTAAATTGCAGGCCATTCTGCGGTTCGTTCTCTGTCCCGGTATCAACCTCGGTAAAATCCAGTGTAGAAAGGCTACCCGTTATAACAAATTCTTCAGAGGTTTCCGATTTACCCAAAGGCGCGATACCAATACCCAGAGAGCCATTGCTAAGTTCGTTGTTTTCGAACATCCACCAACCGGATGCTTTTTCTGGAATTTCAAGCCCAAGCCATATGGCGTCATCCATAAATTCTGCCTGGATGCGTACATCCCATAATTCCGCTGGCAACTTGTGCAATTCAGACGGAAAATCCAGTTGTACTCCCTCAAGACTGGTTACAACTGTGAGTACGGATGTTGCATCATCAGAAGGGAAAAATTTCATTTCAGCGGCATAGTCAAATACCCCAGAGACCAACCCGCCGTGTTGTAGATCCAGCCACTCGCTCACTACGTCGACACCCGCAGCCCCCTCGCTGTTCAAGCGAATAACATCGTCTTCTGTGGAGAATTTAAATGTGGCTGCCTGACCAAAAAGCGTCCCGTGCACAGATTCACTGTTTACCTCTCGAGGATACAAATACTCTGCACTGCCCTCCAGATTACTTACCACCAATCCATAATCAGGCATATCCAATAGAGCATCATCCAAAGCAAAATGCAGTACGGCGCTAACTTCTCTTTGCTTGTTTACTACGGGAATACTGGCCGACAAACTAAAACCCAGCCCTCCCACTGCTACCCAACTCTTGTCTACAAAAGACATGGATTCCGCCAGAGGACTCTGACGGATAAAAGCCAGGGCAGCGGAAAAATCTCCGCTGCCCTGCAAAGATAAATCCACATGTGCAGCATCGCGTGGCAGCGACAATTCCAGATTGGCAAGATCGATACCAAGAGAATCAGCAGTCGAAAAAGATGCTTCAACGGTCTTTGACGTCAGAAAAACATCACCCACCAGACCTTCAACCACCGGCCAGCTTGGCTCATATCTAATATCAAGATCAGAAACATTAAAATGTAACACTATCTCTTTAGCTGGCGGACCGGCATGCCGTCTAAGGTCACCGTGATAAGCTATTTCCGCCGTATTAATTTCACCACTATGGATAGAATCCATAAGCCAGGTGCGCAAATTTGGCTCCAGCTTTACGGGCATCAGGTGTTTAGCCTGGTTCAGGTGCATAGTGCCAATATCTGCAGCTATGAATAATTTTTGGTCCAGAACCTGCAATGGTCGGGTAAGACCAAACCCACCCTTAAGCCAGGCATCGCCCAATTGTAAATGCAGGTCCTCCCCAGTTATCCCTAGATAGTCCGGTGGAAAATAGATGAGTAATTCTCCCTGCGCACGATCAATCTTTACCGCATCAGCAAACAGGTTTTTAAAGCCTAATTGCATAGCTTCACTATCCAGCTGTAAAGCAACAGCATTCCGGGAAGCTACAAAACTGGCTGTAACATTTCTCAAATACGGTATCCCACGGTATTCATCCGCACCAATATTCTGAATTTGTCCAAAACTCAAAAACTCATGGCTTTCCAGATCGTACTTAAGAGCAACATTTTTAAGCTCGCCGCTGGCCTTCAATCCGTCAATCCACAAAGACAATGCTTCGACATCACTCAGCGCGGACCCTGTTAGTTCGCTTGCCGTACGTAAATCCAGATTCGGAATTTCCACCAACACCTGTTTTCCTGGTACGAGGGTTAGCAAGATGTTTTCCTCTATAAGTCCACCAAGCTCGCTTATGTTTAAGCTATAACGGTCTCGTTCTGCCGCGACAAAGAGCTCAGCCTTTGCAACAAATTGTTCAATCTGACCGCTTGGAAAATCAAAGGCACCAAAATTAAGTTCGAGGCTGCCTTCGCCGCTGGTTGCGCTCAAGTTAATCTGCCCCTGAATCTCCCGTATGTTACCCGATATACCCCACAGAGCTCCGAGCGTTTTACTGATTGTGAAGTCGTGAGCCGAAACAGATATTTTGCCAGCAATGCCTTGTCCGACTTTCTCGGGTTTCAACGGGCCGGGAGCTATCGCGTATTGCAATAACACCTCACATCCAACACATCGGGGATCTGTTCTGGAATCTGTTCGAGAGTCCGCTCGAAATTCCACAATGTCCTCTACCTCAGACCGCATATGTGTCGATAGGTAGACCTGCCCTCTATGCATATCTGTATTATGTAGCAAAGCTACGATTGTTAAAAAATCGGATTCCAGGGCTTCTGCATCATCAACCCCCCAAAGCACTGGATGTACCCGCGCGTTCCCAATATATATTTCATGGGAGTATCTGAGAAAACTCGCAAAATCAAAATCAGAGACCTCACGGTCCAGAATTGTCAATCTACCTTGATTATTCCTGGAAATGGCAACGTTGATATCAGCGACCCGCAACCTTGACGCTACTATGCGATTGCGGAACAAACTTTCGAATACATCCAGCTCCAGATGCAAGCCTTTTGCAGCCCCTCCTCGAAAATACAGTTTTTCTACATTGACAATCGGGTTAAAACCCCTCCACGAACCCGAAAGCCCCTCAAACCTCGTTTCTGACTCCTGCAAAGCAAGGTTGATTCTGGGTTCAAGTGCCTCCAAAAACTGCATGCCAACACGCCCAGCACCCTGAAACATGGCTACAAGCATGGTAATAGCTACTAAAGTGCGAACAATAATGCGTAAAAAGGATAGCAAGACAGGCTCAGCAGATCACGGGATAAAGTTTAGACATGCTTTACAGACCTAAATTCAGGGCAAGTACACATTATCCTGCTTATTCGGACTTAAATATACGTCATGCCTGAACGAGTTCGAAACGTGAACGCTCGTATTCTGCTTTAACCCTAAGCTGAACCTGCACCTTCAGTACCACCTGCTGCCTCGAAAACTGTGCCGATTCCTGGTTTTGAAGTGCATCGGCTAATTCAGGGCTAAGGCGTAGCTCAAGTCTGTGTTGTACATCTGAGTTGCTATGACTAAAAGTTTCTGTGCTGGCACGTGATCTGAGTGCCCGGAAAATTTCAAAACATACCGTCTGCAAGGATTTTACTATCGAGATGCCATCACACTCCCGACATGTCTCTCCCATTTGTCTCACCAGGCTTTCACGATCGCGTTTGCGAGTCATTTCCACCAGACCCAGATCAGAAAAACCAGATATTCGTGTCCGTTCGGGATCTTTTTCTGCTGCAGCTTCCAGCTCCTCCAGAACTTGTTGACGGTGCTTTGGGTCGATCATATCGATAAAATCTATAATTATAATACCACCCAGATTTCTCAATCTTAGTTGTCTGGGTATCTCCCGTGCCGCTTCCATATTAGTAAAGTAAACCGTTTCTTCAGGATTACGCTTACCTACAAAAGTTCCAGTGTTAACATCGATAGTAACCATGGCCTCGGTTTGCTCAATTACAATCGAACCTCCGGATTTCAAGCTAACGTCCTTCAATAACAGAGCAGATATTTGTCCTTCAATCTTGTAGGAATCAAACAGAGCCAAATTGGAATTTTCAAATTCCAGCACCGGTAACTGCTGCGGAATCTGCAAAGCCATATAGGCTCGCAACTCGTCATAAGCGTTAGCGCTGTCCACCTTTATCAATTGTGTCTCCGAGCATGCCAGATCCCGCACAATTCTCACAAACAAGGAAATTTGCTCATATATCAGACCGGAACTCTGGGAATTTTGTACCACAGGATTTATTTTTTCCCAAATATTTTTCAGGTAAAGCATGTCCTGTTCAAGCTCCTGCTCGTCCGCAAACCTGGCATTTGTTCTAACAATAAACCCAAGAGAATTCGGTAGTCCAAACTTTTTACGCAAGCCGGTCACCATCTCACACAGACAGTCTTTTAATTCTGGTTCATAAATTTTCTGTGAAACTCCCACGTGGCCACTATTCAACAAAATCACCAGATTTCTTGAAGCAACGGAAAGCAACATAGACAATCGTGCACCTTTGCCGCCAATTTGTTCTTTGCTTATCTGCACAAGCACCTTCTGGCCATCGTGTAGAACGTTTTGAATCTCACCTTGCCCAGGAATTTCATTAACGTGCAAAAATCCGGGACGATCCATGCCAAAATCGACAAAAGCAGCCTGAATACCGGGCAATATCCTGACAATGCGTCCAGCATAAATGTTTCCAGTAATGTTACGGCTGGATTCGCGCTCGAAGTACACTGCCTGCAACACCCCGTTAGCGAGCAATGCAACTCTGGTTTCATACTCAGCCGCATTGATAAGCAATACTTCAGACACGATGCGTCCAGGTGTCTAATCCAACCTGCTTCAAAAGTAACTCGGTTTCACAAAGCGGCAAGCCCATAATGGAACTGTAACTACCCTGAATGTTTTCAACGAACGTACCACCAATACCCTGAATGCCGTATGCACCAGCCTTATCGCGAGGTTCACCTGTATCCCAGTAGCTCATAATCTCGTCTCGGGACAATTTTCGAAAGCGCACACTCGACGTCGATAGATGTGAATAAATATCTGAACCGCGTATTACACACAAGGCAGTTAACACCTTGTGTGTTTTTCCGGACAATAGCCCTAGCATCTGTTTAGCATGGGTCTGGTCAACCGGCTTACCAAATATTACGCCTTCAAAAACTACGATGGTATCTGCGGCAAGCACCGGCAGATCATGCGACTGAATAAATTCCGCTTTTTCCCGGGCCATACGCTGCACATACTCTACTGCGGGTTCGCTTTCTCGAACCGACTCATCAATATTTGCCGGTTCAATTCGAAATTTAATCCGTATTTCCTGTAACAACTGTGCTCTGCGAGGGCTTTGCGAAGCGAGGACAAGTTGATCAGATGGCATGGCACTCAAAAGCGCGCAGCCCTGTTAGTGCTGAGTGCCAGAACCACCAGCGGCCAGGCCAGAGCGCTGGCCGATGCCACCCATACAAAAGTCATATGAAATTCCGCATCCAGAAACTGCACCCAGACTAATGTTTTGAACAATTCAACACACAATACCATGGCAAAGATTACTGCTGCCTGTTGCACCACAGTGTACATTCTTAGTCGTTCATAGTTCGACCAGGTCAGATACGTCAGCGCTGCGAGACAAAATGCATTCACACCCAATGGCTCACCTAACAGAACGTCAAGAATAAGCCCCAATATCCATGCACGTGTCATCCCAAAGTGCTGCGGAGACTCTATAACTATAAAAAACAGGACCAGAATCAACCAGGAAGGACGCAACCAGGCAAGCCAGGGCGGTGCCCAATCTGGCAAGTGAAGCACCGACAGCACCATTGCGACAATAAGACTCACCAGAACGGCGAGCAAGCCCGAGCCAAAGTTCACTGATTTTCACCCGGGGGGTCAGAAAATACCAACAACACATGGCGACTACGATCCAGGGCAGCGGAAGGTAGAGCTTTAACCAGCGCAAAACTTTGAGTTTCATCAATCACAACAGAAGTAACTACTCCTACCGGGTACCCACGTGGAAACCGGCCACCCAAGCCCGAACTCACCAATAAATCGCCTTCAACAATATCCGCGGTTACCGGAACGTATTCCAGTTCCAGAACATCCAATCGGCCAGTACCTGCGGCAACTACCCGTAAATCATTCCTGTTTACCTGCACGGGCACTGCATGCGTGATATCCGATATTTGCAAAACCCTGCTGGTAGATTCACCTACTTCCACTACCTGACCAAATAAGCCGTGGGCGTCAACAACAGCCTGGCCTACATAAATGCCCTGTCTTGCTCCCTTGTCGACTATTACCTCATGTCGCACGGGTGAAGGTAAAATTCCTATAATTTCCGCTATCAGTACCTCGGTGTTTACCTGCTTCTGGCTTCCCAGTAAGCTTCTCAGCCTGGCATTTTCTTCACGCAGGCTTATTAGTCGCTGGGTTACCTGGGACAATTCCAGCAAACGTCGCTTCATTTTAGCATTATCAGCGTTAAGGGATTCTCTCGACGCAAGAGTTTCAGATGCAAGACCAGAAAAGTAATACGGCAATTCAGCAATACTGTAAACAGGCGCTACAACGCTAACCAGGAAATTTCGCAGGGGATCAAGAATGCTGGTACTGCGCTCAACAGTAAACAACAAGGAAGATACAATGAACAAAGCTCCCAGGAAATAACCCGCTCCCGACTCCCTGACAAAAAGCGTTTTGATCGTCTAGACCCTCAGAACTTCACTCGCAAACCGTTTTTTTTAAACCGGATTACTGATGGTTCAACTGGTGGATAACAAATCAGAATTACCGGCCTCATCCATCAATTCAAGAGCTTTACCGGTTCCCCGGACGACACAGGTTAGAGGGTTTTCCGCAATAATCACTGGCAGACCTGTTTCCTCCGCCAACAATATATCAATATCGCGTAGCAAGGCCCCTCCACCGGTTAACACGAGACCATTTCCAGCTATATCTGATGCCAGTTCTGGCGGGGTTTGTTCCAGAGCACTTTTAACCGCCTGCACTATCATTGACAGCGGCTCTTGCAGGGCTTCCAAAATTTCGTTGCTGCTCAGAGTGAACGACCGGGGAACACCTTCAGCAAGGTTTCTGCCCCTAACATCAATCTCCAACAATTCTTTTTGCGGGTATGCAGTGCCGATTTCCTGCTTAATTCGTTCTGCGGTAGCTTCACCGATAAGGCTACCCTGGGTACGCCGCACATAAGCAACAATAGCTTCATCAAAACGATCACCTCCAACGCGCACCGTTTCGGAATACACCACGCCGTTCAGAGAAATAATGGCAAGTTCGGTAGTTCCACCGCCAATATCAACCACCATCGTGCCAACCGCTTCATGCACGGGTAATCCCGCTCCGATTGCAGCCGCCATTGGCTCTTCAATAAGCCGCACATCCCTTGCACCTGCACTTAAGGCAGACTCCCGGATGGCACGTCGTTCTACTTCGGTGGATTTGCAGGGTACACATATCAGCACACGAGGGCTGGGGCGAATAAAGGAGTTTTCATGCACCTGATTGATGAAATACTTCAACATTTTTTCAGTAACAAGAAAATCTGCTATCACACCATCTTTCAGAGGCCGAATAGCAGTTATGTTTCCAGGTGTGCGCCCCAACATTCGCTTTGCATCCAAACCGACTGCTGCTACGCTTTTCTGCACCCCGGAGGTTCGGATTGCCACAACCGAGGGCTCATTGAGAACAATACCTTCGTCGTGTACATAAATCAGCGTGTTTGCTGTGCCCAGATCTATCGCTAGATCACGTGAGAACATTCCACGAAATTTTTTAAAAAACATGAATCAGCCAAAGACCTGTTGTAATACGGCAAATGTGCCTTTATTGCACCATTTCCGACCATTGGAAACAGCATTAGATATGACACGTAACTCTAGCAACGGCAAGCATTCTGAGCAAGGTTCAATTATCATAGCGTGCTCTATTTATCATCTTAAGTTGCATAAATGATCATTGAACTGAAAGAACTGAAGAATTTGGGCCGGCTTGGGAAAATTGCACTCAATTTCGATGAGCAGGAACGGGCAGCTGCGGATCTGAATGACATAATGCTAATGATTGCACGAATGCAAAATGTGGATACCTCAAATGTTGCGCCCATGGCCAACCCTCTAGATGCAATTCAACGTTTACGAACAGACACAATAACGGAATCGGTAAACCGGGAAGATTTTCAAAAACTGTCAGAACACACACGTGACGGCTTTTACACCGTTCCGCGCGTAATAGAATAGACCTTATGGACTCTTATTCCTCACTAAAGACCTTGCGCAGTGGTCTGGATTCCGGTTTGTTTAGTAGTCTGGAACTGGCTCAGCACTACCTCAAACGGATCAAAAAATTAAATCCACACCTCAACTGTTTTATTACGGTAACTGAAGCACTAGCACTGGAACAGGCCCGCCTGGCGGACGAACAAATTGCCAGGGGTACATCCGGCTTGCTAACCGGACTACCAGTGGCCCTGAAGGATATATTTCTTACAAAAGGCGTACTTACTTCCTGCGGCAGCCGCATGCTCGAAAATTTTATTGCACCCTATGATTCAACCGTGGCCTCAAAACTCTCTACAAGCGGGATGGTGTGCCTGGGTAAAACCAACATGGACGAATTTGCCATGGGTTCCAGCAACGAGAACAGCCACTATGGAAATGTACGAAATCCCTGGAATACAGAGTATGTCCCGGGAGGATCCTCCGGTGGATCAGCAGCAGCAGTTTCTGCAGCGCTCGTTCCTGTTGCGACCGGTACAGACACCGGCGGTTCAATTCGCCAGCCAGCTGCTTTTTGTGGCATATCCGGGATTAAACCCACTTACGGGCGGGTATCAAGATACGGAATGGTCGCCTTTGCATCCAGCCTGGACCAGGGTGGCGCTTTCGGGCATACCGTCCAGGACCTTGCACTACTGCTTTCGGGCATGGGCGGTTATGACCAACTGGACTCTACCAGCATCGACCAGAGTATGCGGGACATAAATGCATTGTGCGACCCGGACCTTAACGGTTTCTCTCTGCCTGAGAAAAAACTGACAATCGGCTTGCCAAAACAATATCTGGATAAGCTCTGTAGCACTGAACTGGAGGCTGTTTATGACGCAGCCCGCACCATATTTGAAACACACGGTGTGCAATTTAGGGAAGTATCCTTGCCACATACTTCAGTGGCAGTACCTACCTACTATGTAATAGCAGGAGCCGAAGCGTCCACCAACTTATCCCGCTACGATGGAGTGCGTTATGGGCACCGATGTAAAGATCCCGAAAACCTGGAGGATCTGTACGTTCGTTCGCGAACCGAGGGCTTCGGAGACGAGGTTAAACGCAGAATTCTCACAGGCACCTACACTTTGTCCGTTGGTTACTATGACGCCTACTATGTAAAGGCGCAAAAAGTTCGACGCCTGATTGCTAATGATTTTTCAACGGTGTTTAAAGATGTCGACCTGCTAATGACACCAACAACACCAACACATGCTTTCAAAATAGGGCAGCTTGCAAAAGATCCGGTAGAAATGTATCAACAGGACATATTCACAACCCCTGCAAGCCTCGCCGGCCTACCGTGCCTGTCTGTGCCTTGCGGCTCTCTGAATAAACTGCCTTTGGGTTTGCAACTCATTGCTCCACATTTCGCAGAAGCACTGTTACTGAAAGCAGGGAATCTGTTTCAACAGCACAGCGACTGGCATACGCAGCACCCCGAAATGGGAGCGCTATGATGGATTGGGAAGTTGTAATTGGACTGGAGATTCACGTTCAGCTGGCAACCAAAAGCAAAATTTTTTCGGGTGCCAGCACACGTTTTGGAGCTCCCCCCAATACTCAGGCCTGCGCTGTCGATCTAGGCATGCCGGGCGTATTGCCGGTGTTAAACGAACAGGCTATCTGCCACGCCCTGACCTTTGGGCTGGCTATCGGAGCAGAGCTGGAACAACAATCCAGCTTTGACAGAAAAAACTATTTTTATCCCGACCTTCCAAAGGGATACCAAATTACGCAATTTGCCCACCCCATCGTAGGGCGAGGCTCGATAGAACTCAGCCTCGAAGACGGTACTTCTTTTACGGTGGATATTACCCGTGCCCATCTCGAAGAAGATGCAGGAAAATCCCTACATGAAAATATGCAGGGTTTAACGGGCGTGGATCTTAATCGTGCAGGTACTCCCCTGCTCGAAATAGTATCCGAACCTGACATGCGCAACGCAAAACAGGCCGTTGCCTATTTCAAAAAGATTCACGCTCTGGTGAAATACTTGCGAATCTGCGATGGCAACTTGAATGAAGGCAGCATGCGTTGTGATGCAAACGTCTCCATTCGCAGACCGGGTGACGAGAAACTGGGAGTACGCACAGAAATCAAGAACCTGAATTCCTTTCGTTTTCTGGAAAAAGCCATCAATTACGAAATTGAAAGGCAGATAGAGGTTCTCGAAAGCGGCGGCAGCCTGCAACAGGCTACATTACTGTACGATGCTGACCGCAACGAAACCCGACTCATGCGCAGCAAGGAAACCTCCGAAGACTACCGTTATTTTCCAGATCCGGATTTGTTGCCTATACACATATCCCAGGACTATATTGACGCGCTTAAATCACGCATACCGGAATTACCCGAGGCGCGCAGAAAACGCTTCAAAGAAAGCCTGGAGCTATCAGCTTATGATGCTGCCTGGCTAACCGAAGACCCTGATGTGGCTGACTACTTTGAAGCTGTCGTTAATGAAAGCCAGCAAACAAAACTAAGTGCTAACTGGGTGATGGGCGAGCTTAGCGCATTTCTCAATCGACAGGAGCTGGCTGTTACTTCGGCACCGGTAAGCGCAAAACAACTCGGGCAGCTGGTGTTACGTGTTGCCGATAATACTATTTCGGGAAACATCGCCCGCCAAATTTTTGAGGAGCTGGCAAATAATCCAGATAAGACACAGCAAATCGACTCCATTATTGAGAGTAAAAACCTGGGCCAGCTTAATGATCAGGATGCTTTGAACGATATCGTTAAAAAGGTCTTAGCGAACAACCCTGATCAGGCCCAACAATACCGGGATGGCAAACACAAGGTCCTGGGATACCTTGTTGGCCAGATTATGAAACAATCACAGGGTAAAGCTAACCCCAAACAGGTAAGTGCACTTCTACTCAAAAAACTAAACTAAGGTTTATCAATAAATATGCAAGCCCCCATTCAAACAGATGTGGTAATAATCGGCGCTGGGCCCTGTGGGCTTTTTCAGGTATTTGAACTGGGACTATTGGGTATCAGCACACACATTGTTGATGCGCTTGAAGCTCCGGGAGGTCAGTGTACCGAGTTGTATCCGGACAAACCCATTTACGACATTCCAGCCATACCGGAATGCAGCGCACAGGAACTCATAGAGCGGCTGATGACCCAGATAGAACCTTTCGGTGCAACCTTTCATCTGGATCAGCAACTAAACACTCTGCAAAAACTCGAGGACGGCAGTTTTCATCTGGCAACTACAGCCGGCAAGCAGTTTCATGCCAAAGCTGTTGTTATCGCAGGAGGTGTAGGTTCTTTTCAAGCCATGCCGGTAAGGGCGGAGGGCGCAGAACAATTTATTGACTCCCAGATTTTTTACCGCATACGTGATGTAGAGGCACATCGCGGCAAGGACTTGATTATTCTTGGTGGGGGCGATTCGGCCTTCGACTGGGTGGTAAAACTGGCCGATATCGCCAAATCTCTAACGCTAATACACAGAACTGACAAATTTCGAGCTGCACCGGCCACCGTAGAGAAAATGCAGGCTTTGCTTGCCGCAGGCAAAATGGAATTCATGATAGGCAACGTGACCGGACTGGAATCCAAACCAACAGATTCGGCAAATACACTAGATGCCATACTGGTTACCTGCCCCGACAAAAGTATTAAGCGGATGTCACTGGATCACTTATTGGTATTTTTTGGACTTTCTCCCCGACTGGGTCCGATAGAACAGTGGGGCCTGGATTTCGAAAAAAACCAGATTCCCACAGATACAGAAAAATTTGAAACCAACATAGATGGCATCTACGCCGTGGGAGATATTAATACCTATCCTGGAAAGAAGAAGTTGATCTTGTCCGGCTTCCATGAAGCCGCCCTTGCTGCATTTGCGATAAAGGCCAGGCTGGAGCCTGACAAGAAAGTGCATTTACAATACACAACTACCAGCCCAATCATGCACAAACGTCTGCATGTAGAAACTCCAAAACGCACAAGGAAACCTGTATGAGTGCAGCAAAGGTTTACGCGGCAATTGATTATCTGAAAATTCCGGACGAAGGAGATCCCTATCTGGAAGGGCATGTGTGCGGCAATTGCGAGGCTGTTTTTCTGGGTGAACGCTCTACCTGTTCACGCTGTGGCACGCGTGACAACATGCAAGCCCGGGCTCTGGCTGATACGGGTACCCTGTATGCTTTTTCTGTTGTGTACCGCTCTTTTCCCGGGGTCGCTGTACCTTATATTTCAGCCATCGTGGATCTGGATGGAGGTGGCACGGTAAAAGGAAATCTTATAAGCGTTGAGCCAGACCCGAAAGTCATTAAATTTGGCATGCCAGTGCAGGTGGTTTACGCAGACGCTCTGGAGCGAAAAGACAAGGATGGCAACAACTACCTCGCATATTTTTTTCAACCGCGCACGGAATCTTAAACTATGAATGATGTATATGTAGCTGGCGTAGACATGATTAAATTCGGCCGATTTCCGAATAAAACGGTTCCGGACCTGGGTGCCAAAGTTGTACATATGGCGCTGGATGACTGCGGGCTTAACATTCAGGACATGCAGGCCATGTACTGTGGCAACCTGATGCAGGCCAACGCAATGATTGGCCAACGTATTCTCCAAAAAGTGGGCCAGACCGGAATACCCGTGGTTAATTGTGCCAATGCCTGTGCAACCGGTGCAACCGCGTTTCGGGAAGCCTGGATCGCAATAAAAGCAGGGCTTTACGACATTGTACTGGCTGTAGGGGTAGAGCAAATGGGCAAAGGTTTGCTCGGTGGAGCGCAGTCCGATCAAGGCATTCCCAGCGAAGGCTTACTGGGGTCAGGTACCATGCCTGCAGTATTTGCAGAGGCTGGCATGGAGCATAGCCGCTTGTACGGAACAAGCTTTGAACAGTTCGCAAAGGTGTCTGTAAAAAACCACCATCACTCCACCATGAATCCAAAAGCCATGTATCAGATAGATACTCCGTTGGATGTAGTAATGAACGCAGAAATGATTTCCTATCCGAATACAAAACTCATGTGTTCGGTAAATGTAGATGGTGCAGCAGCTGCGGTATTGATCTCGGAGCGTAAGGCAAAACAACTGGAACTAATTTCACGCGCCGTAAAAATTCGTGCCTCGATACTCACCTCAGACCCCTGGCAGGAACGTGATCTGGTTATGCCTGACGTTAACTCCTGTACCCGTAAAGCGGCTACCGAAGCATATGAAATGGCAGGCATTGGCCCGGAGAACCTGGACCTTATTGAATTACACGATTGTTTTGCAACCGCCGAAATTTTGCACTACGGCAATCTTGGCCTATGTAAACCGGAAGATGCAGGCAAGTTGATTGACGAAGGTACAACTGGCCTGGGGGGTCGTATTCCGGTTAATGTTTCTGGCGGCCTACTCTCCAAAGGTCACCCTCTTGGAGCAACCGGCATCGCCAATATCTACGAAATTACCACGCATTTGCGCGGCGAGGCCGGCCAAAGACAGGTGAAAGGCGCTCGACTGGGCATGACCCACGTTATTGGATTAGGCAGTGCCTGCGCCATTCACATACTTGAGAAAACCGCTTAAAAGCTGTCGATAAAAGTAACAATACGCTTTGCATTCATGCCCAGATCGCTTTGTCCTACTCTTGATACAGAATGCAAATCAATCTGTGAGCCGGACCCGAATTGACGAATTCGCACCACCACATCATCTTTAAATCCAAATAGCAGGCTGGTAGCAGTTGCTTCTACCTGCAGCGTGTCAAAATTGGTATCTACTATTTCCAGCCCCATGTTCTCCAGCACTTCTATCGAGCGCAGCAAGCTGGCCTGCGCATCAAGAGCAGACTCCAGGGTCTGTACCCGTGGATAAGCACTGCTTTGTTGTTCACCGATTACTTCCCTGTCGTACTCGACTGGATTTGACCCGGATCTTAATGCAAGTATCTTGTTAAACTGGGGTGGATCGTTCTGATCTGTAGATATATTGTGAATCGGCGGTACAGAAGTCGCCACCTGAAACTGCACGAACATCGTCCCGCTGATAAGCAGACAAATAACCGTGCTGACTAAAAGTTTGGTTTTCTCCGCAGGGTAGGGTTTTTTAAAACTAATGACTGTCCCAATAATGCCAGAGACGAGGCCAATTACAGAGAGAATAATTCCCGCAGCCAGCATCATAAAACCGAGACCAAAGTCCCATAGACCCAGGCGATTACCAAGCATGGCAAGAACAATTAGGCTAACTGCAATATAAGTACCGAGGGAAATTGCCCTGGACCACCAGCGACCTGGTTCCGAATTAAGCGACATGGGTTACACCTGTAAAATGGGAGCACCCAGCATAGCCCCAGTAGGGCAAGTTTTGCAATTTTGTGTAAGTAGTTCGAACGCGTTTATCGGTCTATAGGAACGAGAGTTAGCCTGCTACCAGAGCTTGTGTAGATATGGTTGCTGTCCAACAAAGCAGTTCTTTGCTCACTACGCCGTTCCACACGGTATTCTTCTACCACCTCAATAAGCGGTTCCAAAGAAGGGTGTCGGGATTTGTTCTTTGAATCTGCTACCCGAATTATTCGAGCAAGACGCCGTGAGTCCTCAAAATTCTTAAGAGCCTTAAGCTCAAACAGATAGTTTTGCAGCGCATCTTCTGCCAACTCACGATTGGAAAAAGGGCCAAGACTCTGTTCACGAGTCTGGAAATACCAGGCTCCATTCACCAAACTAAAGCGTTCGGACCTGAAATAGGTGCGGTCATCCTGATCTTCTTTTCGCATACTCATAGTTTGCACAATTCGTTCATTCGGAAAAGCCTATTAGGCCACATATTTGGACCTCAAATGACAAGCTCTTGTAGTAGTATGTAATTGTCGTGTAATTCGCCGGGTTTCCCCAATTTCAACGGAAATTCGCGTATAGTGCGCCCTTTTTGCAATTCCGGGATAAAATCGTGACCGCCAAATCTATGGAAGATCTAGTTTCTTTATGCAAACGCAGAGGATTCATTTTTCAGAATAGTGATATATACGGCGGTCTTCAGGGCTTGTATGACTACGGTCCCTTGGGTGTAGAACTTAAAAACAATTTGAAAGCTGCCTGGTGGCGTTCTATGGTTTATGAACGGGACGATGTGGAAGGGCTGGATGCGTCCATACTCACGCATCAGAAAGTACTTGAGCACTCGGGCCATGAAGCTACCTTTACCGACCCCATGGTCGATTGCCGTGATTGCAAGGCCAGATGGCGCGCAGACCACATTACTGATGAAAAGTGTCCAGGTTGTACGTCCACCGATCTAACCGAACCACGGGATTTCAACCTTATGTTCAAAACAGCGGTTGGTCCTGTAGACGATGGATCTTCGTTTGCCTATCTGCGTCCTGAAACCGCCCAGGCAATATTTACCAATTTTAAAAACGTTGTAGATTCTACTGCTCGAAAGCTGCCATTTGGCATAGCTCAGATTGGAAAGGCGTTTCGCAACGAAATCACCCCCCGCAACTTCATTTTTCGCGTGCGCGAATTTGAACAAATGGAGCTTGAATTTTTTGTTGACCCCGGCACCGATGAAGAATGGCACAAACAGTGGGTACAGGCGCGGGTCGAGTGGTGGCATGCCCAGGGGATTGCACCCGAGCATCTGGAACTCCTATATGTACCTGCAGATGAGCTGGCACACTACTCCAAAGCAACGGTAGACGTGATGTACCAGTTTCCACATGGGCTGGAGGAACTGGAAGGCATTGCCAACCGCACGGATTTCGACCTGGGCTCACACACAAAAAACCAGGGTGACCTAAATCTCACCGCCAAAGTACAACCCAATGCAGACTCTAACGCCAGACTGGCTGTTCAGAATCTGGAAGCAAAGTCCTGGGTGGTACCTTACGTAATAGAACCTTCGGCAGGCGTAGATCGTGGTGTATTGGCGGTGTTAAACGAAGCCTACACGGTGGAAACCCTCGAAAATGGAAAGCAGCGTACAGTTCTGTCTCTACAACCCCACCTGGCACCCATAAAGGTTGCGGTGATACCGCTTAAAAGGAACCATGAAGGTATAGTCAGCAAAGCCAGGGAAATTAAACACAATCTGCAAAAATTAGGTCTGGGGCGCATTCTCTATGAAAACACCGGTAACATTGGCAAGGCCTATCGTCGTCACGATGAGGTAGGCACACCTTTATGTATTACTGTGGATTTTCAAACCATAGAAGACGACGATACCGTTACTCTCAGAGACCGTGACTCCATGCAGCAAACACGCCTGCCCATAAATGAGTTGGCAGATTACGTAACAAAATTATTCAGGTAATGCATGCAAGACCCGGCAGAAAACATTAACCAGGCAGTCTGGTTTTACCGTGATTTTCGGACTTTTACCGGTGGGCATCTAAAACATGCACATTACTTCGAGCATGTTCGCAATTTTTCGGGCTTTACAGGCAAAATATGTTTTTCGTCGCAAAGCGAAAAACTGTCAGAGCAGCGTGCGCAGTTATGGTCGGGCGAGCCAGTTGCTCGTTGGGCACCTGTTGCAGGTGACATCCTTTTCCTGGGCGGCCTGGACTGGAACTATCTGGATCAACAGAAACTAACTCAGCTCGACCTGCCGCGGGTTAACTTGATTCAACACGTTCGTCATGCCAAGCCTGACTCAGAACTGGACTCATTTTTGTCACGTAAAGCTATCCGAATATGTGTAAGCCAGGAAGTCGCAGATGCAATTCAAAGTACCGGAAAGGTAGTTGGCCCAGTAAGAGTTATTCCCAACGGAATAGATGTTGATCTACCCGAAGCTGAACAGCTTGAAAAACACCTCAATGAAAAAGCAAAAAAAAATGTTCTCATTGTTGGATATAAAAACCCGGGATTTTCAAATCAGCTGGCAAAAGTACTGGACGAGAAAAATATTCCGTACCATTTGTCGCTCACCATGCAGGATCGCACTGCGTTTATTAAACAGTTAGATGGTTACGAAGTAATCATGTGTATACCTCACAAAACCGAGGGTTTCTATCTTCCTGCGCTTGAAACCATGGCACGCGCAAGGCTGCTGGTAACTATGGACTGCATCGGAAATCGTGGATTTTGTTTTTCCATGCGTAATTGCGTTCTAGCTAACTACTCGGTGGAAAGTGCGCTGCAGAAAATTCATATTGCACTCACATTTAGCAGTGAAAAGCGCAGATCGGTGCTAAACAATGCCGTAGAGACAGCCCGTGCTTTCTCCATGCAACAGGAAGCCAGAAAATTTCAACTTCTGTTACAGGATATTTCGGAGCTATGGTGACCAGCGTGGAAAATCGCAACATTGTACTTGCTGCGATTCCGCGTTCTGGCAGCACACTGTCCTGTCATCTGCTGAACCAGTACGATAACTGTCTGGCAATGATCGAACCGCTAGACATGGCGGCTTTCAGCGCTCTCTGCGATTCGACTGAGCGCATTGCCTTTCTTGCAGACTTTTTCAAACAAACCCGCAATCAGATCAGAACAAGCGGTAAAGTTCCAATGATGACACTAGCGAACGGGGCAACGAACACTTTTGCCAGTTCCGGATTACAGGGTAGAAGTTCCTCAATTACCGGTACGCGCTGGGAAAAACCAGAGCAACTCATATCTGACGATTTCACTCTGATAATAAAGCACCCCAATGCATTCTCGGCACTGATTGGAGAACTAAAATCTGCATTTTTCTGTTACGCACTGGTTCGCAACCCCTTAGCGATAATTGCTTCCTGGAATACATTGGATCATCCCCTTCGGGATGGACACGCACCCATGGCAGAAGTTTTTAATACACATCTGCAGTTATCGCTGGAAGAAACAGATTCCAGCATGAAGCGACAACTTTTGTTACTGGACTGGTATTTTCGAAGATTTAGGCAGGCGTTAAAACCAGACAGAATTTTGCGTTATGAAGATATAATTGCCACCGGAGGAGCGGCTCTGTCTGTTATTTCCGGAGCGCACACACCCGTAGATATTGAGCTTACCAGCCATAACCAGAATGGCCTTTACGATGATGCACAGAGTATAAATACCGCCCTGGCCCTCTTGGACGACAGGGACAATGCCTGTTGGCATTTTTATTCGAGAAACGAAGTGGAGCAGTTGGCGAAACTCTGAGCAATTATAGATAGAATGGCTTTTATAGATAGAATAGTTTTTATAGATAGAACAGCTTTCGGAATATCCAGGCAATAGAGTAAATACGTACCTATGTTCGCAAGTTTATGGGCTAACAGATCACTGGTTCACCAAATCTTGATTCGCGAGATACAACGTCGCTATCGCGGCTCACTTATGGGTTTTGTCTGGTCCATAATTACCCCTCTGCTTATGTTGGCAACATACACCTTCGTATTTCAATACGTTTTTCAGGCCCGATGGGGTATTACCACGCTGGTGGGAGGCGAAGAAACGGAATTACCTTTCGCTATTGTTCTGTTTCTGGGTCTGATTATTCACAGCTTGATCGCCGATACGTTAAGCCGATCACCTGGACTCATTTTGCAGAATGCCAATTTCGTCAAGAAAGTGGTTTTTCCGCTGGAAATACTAAGCCTGGTAAATTTACTGAGCTCCCTTTTCCATTTTTTAATCAGTTTTGTATTACTTCTGATATTTGTACTTATAAGCCTTGAACACATTCCTGTGCAAATATTCTATTTACCTCTGGTACTGCTACCCTACTTTTTTTTGTTGTTAGGACTGGGCTGGTTTCTTTCAGCTCTGGGAGTGTTCCTGCGGGACATTGAACATATAATGGGAACCCTGGTTATGTTGATGTTGTTCCTAAGCCCGGTGTTTTTTTCGGTAGGGCGTTTACCCGAAAATATTCAAACCTTTATCTGGCTTAATCCAATTGCCGTTATAGTCGAAAATGCTCGCATGGTTGTCCTGTATGGACAGGCGCCTGATTTTCAGGCACTGGGCATCTACTCGCTCTGCGCCATAACCATTACCTGTACCGCGTACCATTTTTTCAGAAAAATGCGTCCAGGATTTGCTGATGTTGTCTAATCGTACGGGGAACAGAGTAAATTGATCAGGGTTTCGGCCATCTACAAAACCTATCAGCTGTGGCACAACCCGGCTTCGAGATTGTTGGTGCCGCTCGCACACAGCCTGATTCGCCCCTGGGCGCAAAACTGGTATGCGCGTTTCGCAGCAAAAAAATGCAAGCCTGTACACGCGCTTTCCGATATCAGTTTTGAGCTTGCCCCGGGTGAAAGCCTTGGAATTATTGGTCTAAATGGCAGCGGCAAGAGTACATTACTGCAAATAATTGCTGGAACTCTGCAACCAACAAGCGGGCGCGTGGAAGTAGAAGGGCGTGTTGCTGCATTGCTAGAATTGGGGAGTGGTTTTGACCCAGAGTTTACCGGGCGAGAAAATGTGTATCTGAACGCGACAATACTCGGGCTAAGCAGGGAAGAAATTGACGCACGGTATGACGATATCGTCAGTTTTGCGGACATCGGACTTTTTATCGACCATCCCGTAAAAAGTTACAGTTCGGGTATGGTGGTAAGGCTGGCGTTCGCGGTTCAGGTACATGTTGAGCCGGACATACTTATAGTAGACGAAGCCCTGGCAGTGGGAGATGCGCGCTTCCAGGCAAAAGCACTCGGAAAAATTGAGTCTATTCTTGCAAATGGTACAACTCTGCTGTTCGTCGGGCACGACTTAAGAGCAGTAAAAGCATTTTGCAATAAGGCCATATTGCTCGACCACGGAGTAATGACCCACCAAGGTCTTCCAGACGATGTAATAAAAGACTATTTGTTACAGGTGCAACAGAACAAACAGGACGACTCTGGCCATCATCGGAAAATTACAGAAACTGCATCCGGCTTCGCAGCAGACGGCTTTGGCATTAAAACAGCATCAATTATTGCAGTGGAACAAGGGGATGTAGTTTCATCCAACAATCACGCAACAGTATCCTACGGAGAATCTGTTGCCATAAGGCTTCACATCCCCTGGCAGGAAGTTGTCGAAAACCCATATTTGATTCTGGATCTGGTTGACGCAAGCGGTTTACAACTAACAGGAAAGCGCATCGCAATGCCAGATACGCCTGGCAGCCTGCACTTGTCTCTTAAACTAAAATGTAACTTCCAGAAAGGCATTTATCGATTCCGCTTCAGAATAGTGGATGCCCCCACCATTGAAGGCACGCTGGTTCTTTCACGTCAGGACAACCTCTTGTCCCTCGAGATGCTGGATGATGTACGCGACCAGTTCACTGGTCTGTTCCCTGCCGATATGGATTGGGAATGGAAGAAGTAACAAACCCTCGAAACTTTCGATTCGAGGGCTGTTAACCGTAGTTTATCTCAGCTCCTGTTCACCATCATTACTTGTACCAGAGCTTCCAGTCATGTTGTTCAATACGCCTCCTGAACGGATGAATGATTGAACGCTTACATTACCGCTCACGAGAAAGTCAAAGCGTGCTCGCCCTACCCAGACTCCGAATATTGCTTCAAAATCAGCCGAACTCAATACGCGAGTTTCCATTGCAGCAAGTGTTAAGACTTCCATGGTACCTAGAGCAGCACCATCCTGGCCTGTACCGGTTGCAAAAACCGCGACAGCAACACCTGTTTCATTAGTCAGACGAATATTCGACTGGTCATTGCTGGTGCTTTTGGGAACAACCATGGACCAGCCATCGGGAAACAATCCATCAAAAGTAGTAGAAGCAGACGACATGCCCGTATCATTCAGATTGGTAACCAGAGAGAAGGAAGTAGCCGCTGTCAATGAATAGGTGGCCGGAGCTAACTCAGCAACTCCATCAGGAATCCAGTACACTGGGAAGGGAAGCCTGGCAAAAAGCAGTAAACTACAGGTCGCGGTCGTTCCAACTATCGGGCAGACCTCACCAGTGTTACAGGCAAAATCACCGTTAAGGTCGGCACATACTGTGGCACCAGCATTAAAGGGACCCGATATTGTAAGCTCCAATGTACCGGCACCGTCTTCTGCATAATTAAAAGCCATACCATCTCGCTGCACAGATACGCCATTTAAAGCAGTCGATACAACTCCAACAATTACACCATCGCGATCGGGAGTTACCGCAGAACCATCATCATCATGGTCAACCGCGTCAGTAGCTGAGTTGACATCACTTCGATTATCAACATCCAGCGTGTGGTCCCCTGCAGGAACAACCGTAAGGACATTTTCATCAGCAGCAGATGCGATGACAGTACCAGTTTGTGTAATGCTGGTTGGAAAAGTACCAACACCGCCGGTTGCAAAGGTAGAAACGCTGGAACTAACTGATACAACCGTCGGGGTTACGACGTCAGCCAGGCCCGAAGCGCCGGTTACCGTAGGAATGTTGAAAGCAATCGTATTGCCAATGGCCAGGTCAGTGATAACTTCAATACGGAATGTGACCGAGGAGTCACCCGCTGCACCACCTGCCCGGATCGTTACAGATATTTCACCAAGAGCGGATGTGAGTACGATGTCGGTTATCAGGTTTACCGCGGTCCCTAGCACACCATTTACCAGTGTGAAGGTAAAATCAGATATTTCGCCTGTATCTACCACGGTACCCGCGGTAGTTAGTGTTACTGCTGCACCATTCACCAGAACAACGGTCTCCGAACCAGAGCCAAACAGTTCCTGGGCATACACAACTGGACCAACAATGGTTTGTGACAGCGTTGCCGCCATCGAGTTTATTGTGAAAGCGGCACTGCAGACGACAATGGCCATCGCTACGACTATTTTCTTGAACATTAATTATTCTCCGTAATAAGGAACGCATCCAGGTTAATTCGCAGGACAGTATACCCAATCGAATTAGCAAAAAAAAACCCCCGATTCTTGCGAATCGAGGGTCTCTTTTTCTTTCAACTTATATCAACGTTAGTTGATCAAAGCTTATCTCAGCTCTTGATCACCATCGTTGCTTGTACCAGAACTTCCGGTCATGTTGTTCAATACGCCACCTGAACGGATGAACGATTGAGTACTAACGTTACCGCTAGCCCAGAAGTCAAAGCGTGCACGTCCAGCCCAGGCCGGATACAGTGCTTCGAAGTCTGCAGCACCCATTACAATCGTTGCATTAGGAGCAATGGTTGTAATTTCGATGAACCCAAGATTTGTTCCGTCCTGACCCCAACCTTGAGCAAACAAAGAAACTGGCAGTGCGGTTTCATTAGTTATGCGGATGTTGGCCTGGTCTGCACTGGTGCTCTTTGGAACAACCATTGACCAGCTATCGGGGAACAATCCGTCGAAAGTGGTGTTTGCAGACGATGTAACAGTTTCACTTAGGTTTGTAGCAAGTACGTATGTCGTAGCAGATGACACACTATACAGCGCAGGAGCCAGCTCGGTGGTTCCATTAGCTACGTAGTAAACGATTCCACCCATAGCTGCCAGAGGGAAGCTACAGCTTGCTGTCATACCAACGATGGCACATATTTCAGCAACATCACAGTCCGCTCCAGCGTCAAGGTCAACACATACGGTGTCGCCTGCGTTAAAAGGACCAGTTACCGTAACGTCCAGAGTACCTGCACCAGCAGTAGCAAAACTAAACGCTGCGCCATCAGACTCTACACCAGCAGCATTAAGAGCTACTGCAACAGTACCAAGGCTCAGTCCGTCGCGAGTAGCGGTTACCGCACCAGCGTCAGCATCATGGTCAATCTGGGTTGAACCCGTATTGATATCAGCACGTGCATCAACGTCAATCGTTCCGTCTGTACCCATACCGGCAGTAACTGCAACTTCATCAGCTGCAGATGCAATGACAGTACCAGTTTGCGTAATCGTTGTTGGGAATGTACCAACACCGCCAGTTGCAAAAGTTGAAACGCTAGATCCAACTGAAACAACGATTGGGGTAACAATATCAGCCAAACCTGAAGCACCGGTTATCGTAGGAATGTTAAAAGCTATAGTATCTCCAATGGCCAGGTCAGTGATGACCTCTATGCGGAACGTGACAGATGAATCACCTGCTGCTCCACCAGCCAGAATGGTTACAGAAATCTCACCGGCACCAGATGTCAGTACGATATCGTTTATCAGATCTACTGCAGCCCCAAGCACACCATTTGCCAGTGTGAATGTGAAGTCAGAAATCTCACCGGTATCAACTACGGTACCTGCTGTAGTCATTGTTACCGCTGCACCGTTCGTTAGAACAACTGCATCGGAACCAGGACCAAAGAGTTCCTGAGCATAAACAACTGGGCCTACAATAGTCTGGTCCAGTGTTGCTGCCATCGTGTTAATTGTGAAAGCGACACTAGAGGCAATAATGCCCGCCGCTATGATTGTCTTCTTGAACATTAATTATTCTCCGTATAATGAATGCATCAACCTCCATGACGGAAGTATCGCTTGTTGTACACTTACAACTGGGGGAATTCTAGCGTCTTAAATAGATTCTGCAAGGGCTTTGTAGTTAAATTGTGAATATAATCACGATTAAGTTGTAACGCCAACACCAAGAATTTGCTCATTTTTTTTGTCTAGCCCGTCCCAGTTTCTACAAAAAACTTCAATTCTGATTCGCTATTTACATAAACTCGCTTGACAAAACCTATTCTGAGACCGCTTTTTTATGCAACTCCAGTTGTTCCTTAAACAGTTTTGTTAATTCCCAGCCTTCTTCATGATTGGATATTACATAGGGCACAACAAGAATTATAAGCTCAGTGCGATCCTGCACATAACTGTCAGACCGGAATAATCGCCCTAGCAAGGGTATCTTGCTTATGCCTGGAACCCCCGTCTGGCCTGTACTCTGGGAGTTTGATATCAAACCGCCTATCAATAGACTGCCGCCGTCGCGCAAGGTAAGACTGGTTTCCACTTTACGATTCAGAATGGTTGGCGAACCAGCCAGACTTGTGCTTTCGGTTGGCCGCGCCTCACTCAGCTCCTGGGATATATCCAGGTCAACCAGACCGTTAGCCTGCACTATGGGGCTGATGGTTAACAGGATGCCGGTTTTTCGATAACTGATTTCCTGCAAAATATTGGAGGTTCCACCCACGGTCGAATCATCCACGGAGTTTTGTGTGATTACAGGAATTTCGTTACCCACTTCAATTCGGGCTGTTTCACCACTCTTTACCATCAATTTGGGGCTGGAACGAATACTTACCCGACTGTCATCACGAAAAAGATTCAAAACAGCCCGCGTTGCACCCGCACTGTCGAGTGCAAAGGATAAACCTTTGGACCCTGTTCCCAATGCTCCAAGGGTGCCCCCTTTAACTCCAAAACGATCCAGACCGGAGTTAAATAAAAACTCAAAACCACTACCCTCATCAACGCCGAGGGTAATTTCCGCAATCAATACCTCAATAAGCACCGATGGCACAGCTTTATCCAACTTGCGGATAACCTCCAGTACCTCACCCCATTCGTTACCAGAGCCGCGAAACACCAGGGTGTTGCTGTTTTTGTCGACCACTATTCCGCCAGCCCCACCCGAGCCGCGGGCACCTCCACGCGAGCCACTGTTTACATTATTCCGGGATACCCGGCTGGCACCCGATCCAGAGCTGGAGCCAGTAAAATTTCCGTCCTGATTGCCAGAGCCTTCAGACTGCCCCAATATCAGGTTCAAAGTGTTCTTTAACTCTTCAGCCTGTGTGTTTTGCACCTGATAGGTAAATATCGCACTTTCGATGTTGTCCTGACGCTCCTCGTCCAGTACTTTTACCCACGCCTTGATGTGTAGCAATACCTTGTTGCTACCCGCAAATATCAACAACTTGCCCGCATCCTCAAGGGGTAACAAAACAGTACTACCACCCGCAGTGTTCACATTGCTTTGATAACCCTCGGCCTTCAGAATTTTATCCAGCTCTTTGGCCAGATCGGCAACATCAATAAATACCGGCTCCACTATCAGGCTGTTTGTACCCCTCATTACGGGTTGATCCAGTACTTCAATCATTTGTACCGCCTGGGCAACCAGTTCAGGTTTACCCTTTAACACAATGGCATTACGTACAGGATCCTCCAGCACCTTTAGCGTATTCGGGCCAAAAGCCTGTCGAAGCCAGCCTGTAACGGAACTGTTGGTTACTATCTGCAGCGGCACCATCTGAAATATTTCCCGATGTGACTCAGGTACATCCGGCAAAGCTCTGCCGCTAATCAACAGCGGTACATCGGCGGTAGTGCCATTTGTTCCAGACTGGAAAGTCAATACACCCTCTACATCTTTCAAAGTAATGCCGTACTCTCTTAACACAGTTCTGGCCGTCGCAAACAATTGTCTGGGCGGTATGGGCTGAGTCAACCTGAGCGTAACGAGATCCGCCTTGGTTTGCAGGGCAGGCGCAATGAAAAATGACATGCCCAGCTCATTGCCAAATACTTCATTGATAAACACCACCAGCGGAACTTCACTAAACGACACCGTGATATCAGGCCCCAGTAACTGTGCACCGAGCGCGTCTGCTAAACCGGCGGCACTGGTACGCGATATTGCTACCCTTGGGGCCTTGCTAAACCGAACACTGGCCGGGGAATCTTCACCAGTAGAGCCTGAAGATTCGGCACTTACGGTTGTACTTACTTCTTTCGGCGCACGAATCGGTTCCTGAAGCGGTTCAACTTGCAATGTGGTACAGGAGGAAAGCAACAGTACGCCTGCTAAAACTACACCAGTAAAAGAGCAACGCCCAGAGCAAAACACGTTTAAAAGCCGTGCCTCATTTTCATTCGTATGCATTTTCCAGAAACTCATATTAGCTATTGGTTCTATTGTTGATTTTGGGGCAATGTATCCACTACATCTTCCATTTTAACAGGATCTTCATACATTTCAGGAGACAATTCTGGAAACAACAACAACACTTCTGTAATTTGCTGTGCATCTCTTAAAGTCAGGCTATTGTTATCTATAGCAATCAATTCACGTCCATCCGGCAAACTATCACCAACCGTCAATCTTTGTGTTCCGCCCTCCGGCATCAATAATACCACCTCGTTACTAGCAAGGGATGAGATCAGCCCAACGTAACCCATTTGTCGCAACACGGGGTTAACAGATCTCTGATCCAGATTAGCTGTTCGTTCAATAATCTCCTCCAACGAGACACCCCATCGCCTGTTTTTTAGAAAAGCGCTTAGTTCTTCAGACTGGAGAGTTGCAAGGGCGCGAGTTTCCGGCAAGCCGGAATCCTGCCTGATCTGCGCCTCTTCCAGACCTGGCAAAGGCCATGCCAGGGCCAGCAGAAGGCTACCCGACCACAGAACAGCCGCAACAAAAAGCAACTGTCGGTTATTTCCGCACCAGGCAAGAAATTTTGCAAAGCTTGCGCGCAACAGATCAGTCACAAGCCTTCTTCCTGTAAGCCGGTAAAATAGCCTGAAACGATAAGCGACAGACGCCGGGTGTTAGGTTGCAGATCAAGGCGTTCCACTATCATCAGCTTCGGGCTTTGCGCCAACTGGTATAACAGCCCAAGCTCATCACCTAACTCATAGCGTGCATCCAGTTGCACCTGTATTTGCCAAAGCCCATCCACACCCTCAACCACCTGTGCTGTTCCAGAACGCATCCTGCTATTACGTAAATTAAGGGTTTGGGTAATGGCGCTCAATGCGCCCTGGAGATTTGCCTGGGCCAAACCCAGAGTTTCGGCCTGCCATAGCCTTGCGGACAATTCCACAAAGGCTGCATTTTCTGCTTCTGCCCTGCTCACCCAGTCATCCTGTCCCAACAGAATTTCAGCACGATCCAGTCGTTCCGCCTGTTGAACAAATGCTGAATGAGCGTCATCAACACGCACAGACTGCACAAGAGCGAGATAAAACAGCACAATCAAACCAATCAACCACAACCCCATACGCAAGCGGAAATTTTGTTTTAGCTCCAGATGAAGCGAACGGATGGTTGTGTTTTCGCCTGCGCTCATCATTGCACCACGCGCAATGAAATTTGAAAGCGATTATTGCCACGCGCCTGCTCAGCAGATACATCAATAAAAAACGGCTCTGTTCTCAGCGCTGTAACGTAGTCAATAGCATTGGTTTTTGCTTCAGGGTCTTCAACGGTGAAACTCAGAGCCCCCTGTTGATAGTGCCACTCACGAAACAGCGCCAACTGACTTGGTAGCACCCTGCTTACCAATGTCATCAACCTGGCTTGGGAAGGGATGGAGGCCAATCGCAAGGTACTGTTATTACGTTGTACCAGCCTGTCAATTTTATTGCGGGCAGCTAACAGGGGGGCTAGTTCTTCTTCCAGATCCAGCAACCGGGTCTCTGCAACACCTTCCTGGAGCTGCGCCCTGAAAATGCGTACTTCCTGCCAAATAAATAAAACGCCAAAAAGTACAATCGCCACACTTACCAGGTGTTTTTCATAATGTTGTATCCACTCAATAGGCCCCAATTCCCGATGCCAAACCTGAAATGTACCATTTGCAGGCTGAACTACCAGATCGGGTGATTCGGAATGCCGAGAGCAAAATTTGCTCACCTGCCGGGAATCGGGTTCTCCCGCAATCCACAGCGAGTCCACCAACACCGAGTTATTCCAGTACTGCAGTTCAACGCCAGACTCACACTGCTGCCTGACACAACCATTCCGCGAACGATTCGATAGTACCGTCTCGGGTATTACACGAAAATTTTGCGTAGGTAGCGCCTCATAATCAATACCGGATTTGTCCCAGAACCACACCATGGCAAAACCTGCATGCCAGTGACAATACCATCCGGTTTGTTCAAACGGGCTCCACAGTCCCAGCGCACTTTCAAGCGCGCTCTCACGTTTGTTTTTGGGCACGTTGCTAAAATCCTGATAACGATACATGCACAGGCCACGACCAAGCACGAGAAGTGAATGCTGGAATTTTCCGGGCAAGTTACGAATGCCGTCCCGCGTCTGAAAAAACCCTGACCGGTTATAAAAGCGCTGTTGGAGCGTTCTTAATCGGGTCAGAATCCTGTTCATTAGTTGCTTCATCGTGTTGTTCTGAGTAGTGATAATCTATGCGCCAGGGCGAGGATTTTTCAGAGGGGGTGAATTCTACACCACTGAGGGTGCGCCTTCTGCTGTTTTTCTGCCAAAGGCTTATCCGGATAGCTGTAGATGGGATGTCTCGCACGTCCTCTCCATCCAGAAGAAATTGCTTTCCGGTAGCGCGTTCAATCTGGGACGCTGAATATATTCTTTCCTCTTCTCGCAGCGAAATTATAGCCTTAACCACTGCCTGCCGATTACCAAACAAAGCCATCAGAATCGCCTTTGGCATAGTGTTAAAGTTGTAGCCAGCTACCTCCCGCATGGTCAAATAAGGACGCAATTTTGCCCATTGCTGGGCGGTAAACATTTCCTCAAAACCCAGCAACATACGCAACTCCAGAGGCGATTTCATGAGTGCATTGGCAGGCGGTGGTAGTTTTTTTTGGCTATACTCATAAAATTCTGCTCCATTCAGAGACAAAGCCTGATTTGCGTCCGTGTAATCCTGCAATCGTCCAATAACGAGGCTGCGCATGGTTTGGGACAAACCAATGGAATGCAACATACCCGTAAACATGGGAAAATTAAAAGAATTAATCGGGGCAAGACCGCCTTCGTCCTGAACACTAAATAACACGTCTCCAAGCCCTTGATACACCGTATCATTCAACAATATTTCTGGAGTATCGCGACCAGGAACCACTACGTCATCCTCGTTTCTAACGAGATGTTGTTCTTCTTCCAGAATCAGCGCCCTGTCATTCATGCGAGACGTAGTGAACAGATAGACAAGCGTCGCCCTGGTGTTATCTAAATCTAGTTCGAGTTGAATGTTCTGTTTATGCTGCAACGCCCTTTGTACATTCAAGTCTGTCAGCCCGTCTATATAGGATGCCAGTAAACCAAGACCTGCCAAAACCCAAAGTGTCGCGACTAAAATAAAGCCTTTCTCGTTGAATGCTGTTCGTTCCATCAATTCGATCATTGTGCCCGGTAGTCTGCGCCAGGCCGGGGATGGAAGATGAGATTAACAAGCCATATCACCTGCTGTTGCTGATCCACTAATCTAAGCATATTTGGAACCAGATCCGGAGTATCCTTTGTTGGAGGCCAGTTTTTGTACCACTTCAGGTTACCATCGGCATACTCAAAAGTAGAGGCACCAGATTGTGCTGGAATGTTCCAGACGGGTTGCCCCTGCTCCTGATACTGAAAATAAAGCACCTCACCGTCGTCCTCTACAAGAGACCAACTCACGCTTACCGGCAATCCTGGTTCTGCACCCAGCGCCTGCATACTGGTACCTGCAAAAGATGTTTCGTCTCCACGAAAACTATTTGCACTTTGCTCATAGGGAATCATTGCTTCCACACTTTCTGAAAACCAGGTATAGGAAGTTAACCCGGCATAGACCCGGCTCTGAAATCGTTGCACCGCCTGGTATTGCCCCAAAAAATAACCAATCCCCTGTATTAACAAGGTCGACAACAAGGCGACCAGCAAAAATACGACCAGCATTTCCAGAAGCGTAAGACCCGCTTGATTATCACCGGTTTTGTTCACTCTTCTGGAGCCCGCACCGTCTCAAAACCTACCACACGCAACTCATACTCGCCTACCTGACGACCGTCATAGAGTATTTGAAAATCAACCTGATAAAGACCTACGCGATGATAGCCCTGAAAACCGCCGCGAAGTTGTGAATCCCGGTAGGGTTCCATTAAACTGGCCTGCCATACTATAGTGTGTCCGTTTTGTAAAAACTCACCCCCCTGTTCACTCTCCAGATTCATGCCACGCAGCAGTGCAACTGCATTCTTGACAACGGGTATTTGCTGAGTCACTTCCTGTACACGTCCCAGGGTTTTGAGATTGGTATTCAGTAAATCTGCCAGTGCCATCGCAGAGCCAGAGAAGATTACCAGGGCAACTATAGTTTCGAGCAGCGTGAATCCGGCTGGCGAGTTGTTTTTAGATCGATGCTTCACAGTATTGATGCTGCACAATAAGGCGCCTTCAAATCGACAACTGCATACACTTCGCCGAGATGAAATATTGATACCTCTGCCCCCAGGCAAACGCCATTGGCGCGCACGATCAAATCCCGGTCCAGTTCGACATGCCAACCTACCGGCAGGGCCAGCGAATGCACGATGTAGTTTTGCCCGCTATCAGCAGACGAATCTATCGGTGCTCGCATAGATACTATCAACGCCTGCCGGGATGAAAGCGCGAGCCCACCAAGACCCTGCAGTTGATCCACTATATCATCACGTTCGAGTTTCAGACTGATGCTTTCATACAGGCGAGTTAAATTTGGTAGCGCAAGACTCGTAATAACTCCAAGCAATACCAGTACAACCATCAACTCCAGCAGCGTAAACCCTGAATGCTTCCCTATAAATAGTTTGCCAGCTTTAGGGTAAATAGCCGATATCGGCATCGTTGCCTTCGCCCCCTCGCGCGCCGTCCGCGCCAAAGGAAAACAGAGCAAAACCCTGAGTTGTATTCATAGGGGATTGGTATTGAAATGCCGTGTTCCAGGCATCCAGGGGAAGGTCATCATCCATGTACGGCCCCTGCCAGTATTTTGAAGATTCACCGGGCGCCTGTTGCAGAGCGTTCAGCCCTTGCGAAGTTGTTGGGTAAGCACCTACGTCCAGTCGATAAGTTTGCAAAGCCCCTTTAAGCATCTTGATTTGTGTTTCGGTGGTTTTAACCTTTGACGAATCTACCTTGCCAAATAACCTGGGGCCTACCAGACCAGCAAGCAAACCCATAATGACCAGTACCACCATCAACTCGATAAGCGAAAAACCTTTACCCAGCCTCCTGGACCCGGGTTCAAAGAATCGTCTACTCATTATTCTGCTCCATAAAATTATAAGCCCACATCGTTGACACTGGTAATAGCCAGAATTATTCCAATCATTATTACTCCCAGAACCGCACCAATTAACAGTACTGCGAGCGGCTCAAGAATCGTCAGTGCCTGCTTCATTCTGCGCGTGCTGTTTTCATCGTACAAGCGTGCCAATGAACGCAGCATGGCTGCCAGTTGCCCGGACTGTTCCCCGACTCTAATCAAGTTGTAGCCTGTTGCAGACAGTGCGTTTTGTTTTTCAAGTGCTTCCGCCAGTGAGCTGCCGCTGCGAACATCATTGGCACTGGCTTCCATTCGCAGTCTACGCCGTCTTATTCTGATACCTTTTGAGGCGAGGGCCAGGCTATCCATCAGTTCAACCCGACTGGATAACATTGCAGCCATAACCGCAGCCCATTTTGCAGTGTCCGCCTCGGATAACCATGCGCCAATTACAGGTAATCTGGCCAGGCCGTCCAGCATCCTTTGTCGAAATTCCGCCTGTTTGAATAATTGCGCTGCCACAGCACCAAAAACGACAAGACCTCCTAACAGAAACCAGGTGTTATTGTTAAACCATACCCCGGTAGAAAGCACCACCTCGGCAAGCCAGGGAAGATCGTTTCGACCATCCAGCAAGTTGGAAAACTTGGGTACTACAAAAATGAAAATCATCAATACCGCGGCTATCCCGGTTGCCACCAGAATGGCCGGGTAGGTGAGTGCGTTTTTAAAATCTCCCGCTACACGCTGGTCGTATTCCATCTGTGCCACGGCCTCGCGCAGGCTATTTGGCAGCTGACCGCTAATCTCGCCTGCTTCAATCAGGTTAAACAGATACTCGGGCAAAGGCAGAGCGGAATCGCGCAAGGCAAACAACAGGCTCTCACCCCGCATTAGATCCCGGGACATGGTGTCGAAAGCTTCCATTAATACCGGGTGATAGCTGCCTCGTGCCTGGGCATCAATTGCCGCCGCAAGTGACACTCCAGATTCCAGTAGAGTTGCCAGTTCATGCAGAGCAATTACAATTTCCTGATTTTTGAGTTTGCGACGAAACACAGAATGTGTGTTTGTTTCATGCGCACGCACCTGAATAACCGTCTGACCGCTCTGCGTGAGCATACGCACAACGTCTTTCTCGGATTCAGCCTGCATTTGGCCAGTAACTATCTGGCCCTCCCTGTCTGCTATTTCGTAATCGTATTCCTGCACGCGTACATCCGCTATTCAGACAAGGTAAGTCGGGTTACTTCTTCAAGCGTGGTTTCTCCGCGCGAGGCTTTTATCAGGCCATCCTGATAAAGAGTGCGATGCCCCTGATTCTGCACCAGCGTTCTTATTTCGTTAAGAGTGCTACCTGCAATAATCATGTCCTGTAACTCGCTGCTCATCGGCACCAATTCGTAGATACCCATACGCCCACTAAATCCACTGTTATGACACGCCTTACACCCGGAGGAAGTACGCCAGGTATTACCGGTTAACGCAGCGGGCAATTCTGCCAACTGGGACAAAATAGAATCGGGAACCGATGCTGGCTCACTACAGTGCGAGCAAACTTTGCGAACCAGTCTTTGTGCCTGTACGCCTCTAATCGGTGCAGCCACCAGAAATGGCTCAATGCCCATGTCTATTAGCCGTGTAAAGCTCGAAACCGCATCATTTGTGTGTAATGTGGACAATACCAGGTGACCAGTTAACGCAGATTGCACAGCAATCTCTGCTGTCTCCAGATCTCTTATTTCCCCGATCATGATAACGTCCGGGTCCTGTCGCAAAATAGCGCGCAGAGCTCTGGCAAAGGTATAGCCTATTTCCGCATGCGCCTGAATTTGCGTAATACCAGGAATTTGATATTCAACCGGGTCCTCTACCGTGAGTATCTTGTTGATACCGTCGTTAGAATCGTCAAGGGCAGAATACAGGGTGGTGGACTTTCCCGAGCCGGTCGGCCCAGTCACTAAAACAATCCCATTGTTAGCCCGCAACCAGGATCGAAACATTTTCAGATGATCAACTTCCATTCCCAGGTTGACCAGTGCAAGTTCTTCCCGGTCTTTTGGCAGTAGTCTCAAGACCAGGGACTCACCATGGACGCAGGGCACGGTAGAGACCCTGATATCCAGTTCCTGTCCGGAAATTCTTGTGGTAATTCTTCCATCCTGGGGTAGGCGTCGCTCGGCAATGTCTATTCCGGAAATCAACTTAATGCGCGATGCCACTGCTGGAAAACGATCTGCTGGCTGTGTCAGTCGAGTATGTAATACACCATCTACCCGAAGGCGCACAGTAAAGCTTTCTTCTCCGGGCTCAACATGAATGTCAGAAGCATTTACATCAACCGCCTGGGCAAGCATGTTGTTTACCAACTCAATAACCGGCGCTTCTTCTGCCATCTCCCGTAACTGTTTGGCATTTCCAGGTGAAAAGAGCTGCTCTATAGCACGCTCTTTTCTCACAAAGTCCAGAAACTTGTCCAGCTGATGATTGGCAGCGATGTAATAACTGACTGCCCTCTGCGGATAAAAATAATTCAATATCTCGGTGAGTCCGTGATCAAGAATATCCTGTGCCAAACAGCACAGCTCCTGCTCTCCGTCCTGGTCCCGCTCCCATAAAAGTACGGAATGATCGATGAACCAATCCAGCTTGATCGGGCTTTGACTCATAAACTGGAATACCAGCAGATTGTCTGGCAGGTCTTCAGTGTTTCGCAGGTAGACTACGTTGAGCTGTTCGGCCAATACCTGAAGCAGTTGATCCTCGGACACGGCTCCAATGCGTACCAGCAAAGCCCCAAGGCGGCCACCCACAGCAGCTTGTATTTTTAGCGCTTTTTCTACATCTTCAGAGGAAACCAGACCGCGCGCGCTCAACATTTCGCCCAGAAGCAATTTTGACTCTGTGCCACTCTGCAAACTTACCTGGTTCATGTATTATTCCCGCCGGCGATTTTCAAGCTATACGCTGATACAGTATATGTCATCCTGACTCGGACGCCCAACACAAGCAGAGACCAAACCTTGCGATTGAGAACAAGCACCAAGATTGTATGGAACAGCGTGTTCATGGTGCTGGCTCTTGCCTATCTGTATCTGTTTCTTAGCCTTAATTCCAACAAGGCCCTGTATGTCAAACTGAGTACCTATCTTATCAGTCAACATCAGTCGCAGTACCTCCACAGTTATTCAAGCGCAATAAAGGCACTCGACAAGGGCAACACAGAACCGGCAATGCGCGCATTGAGGGACTGGCAAAACATAAGAAAGGGAGATCGCGCCTTCACCCAAAAACGCGGACTGTTGCTCAGACTGACCGGCGTATTGCACGATCAGAATCGGGTATCCGAATTACTGGACTGGACAAAAATTTGGCAGGCATTGGACAGTCGTGACATTACTGCCAGAGCGTTCTTTTTTGAAGCCCTGCGCCTAAACCCCGAGACTCACGCAGAGGGTATTGACGGCCTTGCACTTACCTACCTGCATTTTCCCAAAAACCAGCGCATAGCCAAATTCTATGCCAACACCGTGAGCGAAGGGGAAAATTTCAGTGCAGCAGACAAAATACAGAATGACAAGTTAAGCCAGCAAATACTCAACTGGGAAATATTCTGGGATACTGGCGAAGGATTTAACACCACTCAAAAACACAAAGTCGATTTGGAGACAGGTTTAGAGGATGACGGAAATCGCATTAATTTGGTATTGCCGGAAAACACCCGCAAGTTTCGCCTGGATCTACCACCCTCCTCTGCTCTAATGCTTTCCCATCTTGCGATTCAGATTAATGAACAGCCCTATATTATTGACCAGAACACCTTCAAGCTGATAATGATGCAATACACCAAGGGCACATTTATCAGTAATGGAGATACAGACCCTTACATAATTTTCGACCTCGTAAACACAGCACTTGCGCAGGGAGAGGCACTAAACCTCGAAATTAGCTTCAGAATATCCTCTACAAACCAGCATCACCGGGCCAAACAATAATGAAAAGATTGCTGTCCCGGTCATTTCGCTGGTCCTGGGTTATCACTCTTCCTTTTGTAGTGCTTGCCTCTTTCATAAGCTACAACGGCCTGCAAAGATACTACACTTTCAGCGTACGCTACGACTCAGCGCCGTTTGGAAACATTACTATTGGAAACAGCATTCAATACGAAATTGATACGCTTCTCCACAAATTCAAAGTGGGACTAAATAGCTTTCAACACAAAGAGACCCTAGAAACGGTCGAGTTATTTATTCCTGCAGCTAACATTGCGCAGTTGGAATCGTACCTGCCACAATCCGGCTTTGAGTATGTAAAAGGTCGAATACTCATTGACGGACGCCTTGTAAAAGCCAAAGTTAAGTATCGCGGAGATTTTCAGCAACACTGGGCCTGGTACAAAAAATCCTGGCGAGTTAAAACCGACAAAGACCGGCTTTATCGCGGTATTCGCACCTTTAATTTACAGGCTCCGAAAGCAGCAGAACAACTCAACAATCTCCTGGCGCTAAAATTGGCAAAAGCGCTGAAGGTTATAGCCCCTAACACCCGCCTAGTTAACCTCACCATCAACCGCGAAAACGTCGGAATTTACATTTTTGTTGAACAGTTGCGTGAGGAAACCTTAAGACGGCTGAATTTAATGCCTGCTGATATTTATCGGGGCGAACTCCTGGGGAAAGACAAATTTATTGACAGCAACATCCACCGGCTTTTTGAAAGCCCTGAGGTGTGGGACAAAATGTCTATCAATAATCACTATCCGGAACTCAGTAAGGCGCCGCTCAATCGCTTGCTAAAAATTGTTGCAGAACTGGAAGCATCCAACAGTGAATCAGATCCGAAAGACGTGGCTGCAAACCAGAAAGCATTTACCGAGATTATGGATATGGATGCCTGGGCGGCTTTCAGTGCTTTTGAAGCTTTGGCGCAAACACGGCATACAGACCAATACCACAATTGGCGAATTTATTACGACCCCTGGCGACAAAAACTACTTCCCATTGCCTGGGATCCAGGCGGCTGGCCTCGCGCGTGGCGGGCACCCGGTGAAACACCTGCTTCGCCATATATTATTTCCACATCACTGCACAGAGCACTCTTTCGTGATGGTAGCTTCTTACTTAAGCGTAACGAAGTGCTTCAGGATTTTTTTGGCTCTGGAGATGCGGGCAGGTATCTGGATCTGGTTACAAAAACCGTAGAACAGGTGCGTACCAACATTATGCACGACCCTAATATACGCCCCCCCAAGCCTGCACAAATACGGTCCGCACTCGATTCTCTTAACGTATACATTCAGAAAACCTTCGCTGATCTCGAACGGCAATTATTACCGACAGAAAATGCCACTCAGGTGTGGGTAGAAAATGGAGAATTACATCTGGCTGTTCAAGACCTGAACCCGGTTCGCTCCTTACGCCTGGAATACGCTGCGCCTGTTATGGAAAATTCCTTGGCAAGCATTGGCTATACCGGCCGCGACGGTAGATATACCAGCATTGACGTAGAACTGTTTCAATCAGGTTCCAATGCGCTGACCATTAACACAGGTCTAGTTGCTGAAATTGAAGGGAGTTACAACACGGGAGATATTTTCCCGTTGGTAATTGCTTTCCCTGCAATCTACACAATCAAACTTCGGGGCGTTGGTGGCCAGTTGCCGCAAAAAATCTCTATAGATCATGGCGATGGTTTGCAGGAAGTAAATATAGCCACGGACTTTCAGGAAAAACTTAAAGTAAGTGCACAAACGCAAAAACGGATAGATCAAATCGGTCAAAAAAAATGGCAGCTATTTTGGGACAAGGGGCAGGGCTTTAGCGCAGCTAACAGTTGGAAAATTAAGACTCTAAAAGCAAGCCAGAACGGAAAAACCTGGAGTTTTACCAAACGTATTCCTGCAGGCATTAACACATTACGCGTAGACCTTCCTTCCACAAGCAAATCGGTATTAAGTGATATTCGCCTAAACATTAACAACACCAGCTATAGCATTCCCACATCAAAAATCTCCACAAACCAGATGCATATCGAAGGCAAGACCGTTAGTGCATACGGTGAAGAAGACCCTTACTTCTCTTTCATGCTCGCCGAAGTTATTGGGCATTCACTGGAAAAATCACAAAAAGTGCAGCTTGAATTCAAGCTGCAAGCTTATACACCATTCACTCGCTACCTTGAGAAATCCAGTGATGGATCGTGGGGCAAGATAAACGCAATCTACAATCCCATACACGCTTCAAGGAATACCAACGTTCTGGTATGGCAGGGAGAAATTACTATTGAAGAGACCTTGACGATAAACCAGCCTTTAACTATCAAACCCGGAACTCGTTTGTTGATGGGACCAGGCGCCTCCCTTATTCTGCGAAACCGGCTAACAGCTGAGGGAAGCGCTCAACATCCGATCACATTCAAGGCGATTGATGCCGACCAGGAACCCTGGGGTACCATTGCACTCATCGGTATGGATGCCAGCAATTCAAGCTTTAAACACTGTATTTTTGATGGCGGCAGTGGTGCCAAGGGCAAGCTATTTGAATACACGGCGATGTTATCCATCCACGACACGAAAAACGCATTGATAGAAGATTGCGCATTCTCAAACAGTCATATAACAGACGATATGGTGCATGTGGTTTACAGCGATGCACGTTTTATACGCACCCGATTTATTAACGCCAAGCTTGATGCCCTTGACATCGACATGTCCAGAGTTCTGATCGAAGACAGCCTGTTCCAGAATAGCGGTAACGATGCTATCGATCTAATGACAAGTTATGCAGAAGTCTACAACAGCAAGCTGCAATTTAATGGCGACAAAGCTATTTCAATTGGAGAGAACAGCCAGCTGCTTGGGATTGGGCTCGAGATCAGCAACAACCTTATCGGCCTGCAATCAAAAGACGCGTCCCAGGTAGTGCTGTACAATTCAACCCTCACCGGCAATACCAAAGCGCTGGATGCCTATAAAAAGAACTGGCGCTACGATCGAGGTGGCTCAATATATGTAGCCAAGTCCACGCTAAAAAACAACCAGTCCAGCATAACTACAGGTATTCGCTCGCAAATAAATCTGTTTGATTCCTATCTGGACATAAGACCAGAGGGAAAACCGAAGAAAGGCAAAATTATACTGGAAGAAGTTGACAGCCAAACATCCGAAGCCGCGACGAATTCTTTTTATGGTGATCATTTGGGCTCGACTGAAACGCGTTCGCTCTTGCGCAACTTACCTGAAAGTTTTACGAGCCGAATTTTTTCTGAGTCACGCGGTAACGGCGGTACAAACAGCAATGCAAACTGAACCAAATATAAAAGAGGAAACCCGTTCACCCCTTCATTTTGCGCGATTTGAATTCAAGTACATTTTGTCGCAGCGAAAGCGCGATGAACTGGAAAAGGCACTTAAATACTTTTTGCAATACGATCCCTTCGTCGCCAAACAGCCAGACCACAAATATGTGGTTCGTAGCCTGTATTTTGATGATCCTGACTACACGGCATTTTATGACAAAATTGAAGGCTTGCACTCACGCTCCAAATTTAGACTGCGTACCTATTCTGCAGAGCAACCCGGGCCAAATAGTGCTGTTCCGCTTTTTCTGGAAATTAAAGGGCGGCACAACAATTTGGTGTTTAAACATCGAACACCCGTGCATCGGGGAAAAGAGAATTGGGCAGAACTTAGCGGTGATGCTCTAAGCCAGGCCTTACTTAAGAATGCGGACAAAAGCTCGATTCTGGATCAGTTCGAGTATGACCTGTACCGCAAACGCTTGACGCCAGTCGCACTGATTGACTACAAACGCAGGCCCTACATCAGCAAGTACGATACCAGTTTCAGGCTTACTTTTGACGAACAGCTTACTGCCACGAATGTACACTGTCTTTATCCAGACAGTGTAAGCCGGCCTATAAAAATTCTGGCGGGCTATACTATTCTCGAAGTTAAATTTCACCATCATATGCCGGCCTGGTTTCATCGTATAATTCAGACCCACGAACTTAACCGGGTCTCTGTCTCAAAAATATGCAAGGGCATGGAGGTATTAGGTCTTGCTCAGGATGAGCCCTGATAATCTGGCAGTAAAATAAACAGTTCCCTATACCAGCTAAAGTACAGATAATAGCGGGCACAACGAAAGGCCAGTAAAAAATATGGAAGACGCTTTAATGAACCCCCAGGGAAACTCTCTGGTGTACTCCAACATTGAAATTGTGATTAACATTCTTGCAGCCCTCTCTATTGGCGTACTGCTTTCTATTGTTTATCGCTCTACCCACAAAGGCTTGTCCTATTCGCAATCTTTCAGCCAGACCATCGTATTTGTTACGCTGATTGTCGCTATTGTTATGATGGTTATTGGTGGAAGCCTCGCCAGAGCCTTCGCACTGGTCGGTGCTTTGTCCATCATCCGCTTCAGAACCGTACTTAAGGACACAAAAGACATGGCCTACGTTTTTGCAGCGCTGGCATTAGGTATGGCTGCAGGCACAAGCAACTATTTTCTTGCAGGGCTTGGTACGCTGAGTGTTTCTGTTCTGGCCTTTGCACTTAACATATCCAACTTTGGTGCAGTTTATAAAAGCGAGTTTATTCTACGCTTTCGCTTCGAACAGGATGGCGACAGTGAAGCCTATCTGAAAATAATCAACGATCACTGCAAACGCTCAAACCTGCTACATATGGAACCTTCGGGGGACAATCAAAGCCTGAGCCTTACTTACGATGTAAACCTGCGAGATGAAAAAAACGCCAGCGATTTAACCAAGGAAATTGGCAAACTCGAACAGTTATCCGAGGTGGTGCTAATTGCTTCCAAAAACGACGTGGATTATTAGCTAAGCGCTAACTCTGGAAAAGCACTAGCTCTGAGAAAGAACAGTTTTCTGGTAAAGAGATTGGTAATAAAATGCCTCCTCCTCAAGACGGTCAGGAAGCGGCAGGTTTAGTTTCCAGTCGTGCAGCATTTCCGGGGCTTGAACCAGTTTTTTAATAGCCGCTGACCAGTCCTTTACATTTCCAGCTTCAAGAACTGCACCACATGCATGTTCATTCACAAAATCTGCTTGCGCCCCAAGATTGGAAACCAGAACTGGCGTACCGGCAGCTGCTGATTCTCGTAAAATCAGTGAAAATGTTTCCGGAACTATAGAAGGCAGGCAAAAGACCTCAAGCCCCATTAGCACGGAATATATTCTGCCCGCGTCAATAAAAGGTTTAAGTGTAATTCGATCATCTGCTGCTACCAGCTCTGTGATTTTTTTCTGGTATGTTTCCCTGCCAAAAAAACTTCCATACAAATGTAATTTCATTTGGCTGGAACGCACCGCCTGAAAGGCTTCTATCAGGCATTCAAGACCTTTTTCAGGAACAAAGCTGCCAACAAAACCAAAAACCATCTGTTTTGAGTTACTGGGTTCATCATTGAACTTTTCTCGTTGGGCTATCGCCTGATTCAGGTCTATACCGTGTTCAATAACCCGGAAGTTTATATCCGGAAATTCAGAGATAAACTTTTTTTGCACGTAATTCGAGGGGCAGATACGCTCGCTTGCACCAGTTAATATACGCTTAAATGCCGCACTACGGTCGGCTAATTGTTTTGCTGTCCAGGAAGCTATCTGACACTCTTTCGCGCAACGTTTTCCACCCATGGCCCCATCACAAAGCTGGTTATTAACATCAATAAGATTGATGCGAAAACACTGGGTAAAAAAATCAGTTATTGAAAGTAAATAAGGTAAGTCTTTACGAGTAATAGCTTCCAGTGCCGAACCCATGCGCATGGTGTGCATCACGTGGGCAACATCGTAACATTCCTGATCAAGCAATTCTGTAATGTTACCGGTTAACTCGGCATTAACCGGAAGATCTATGTCTGCATTTGGGGGTAATTCCTTGCGTTGAAATGCACTCACCGGAATACCCTGATAGACACTGTCTACCAACATCTCATCGCCTTCATGGTCCCACTGGTTTACCCGACAACACAATACGCGTACGTAATGGCCGGCGCGCTGTGCAGCGCGGGCCAGTTGAAAGCAGACCTTTTCAGTACCACCGGCATATTCCGGGTAAAATTGATGCACTACCAATAGAATTCTCAAATTCCCGCACCCATGACTGATTTAATTTGCTCTACCGCTACACTATCGGCGGAATTTTCATCCTTTAACTCAAGATACAGAAAGCCTAAATATGAACCCACCGTCGCCGCGAAAGTTTTTCGTAACATGTCAAAAAACTCCACCCTAAGTGGCTGATCCTGTTGCAGATAGATTTTATTTGCGAAGGATCGAAAATGTTCCAGCCTGCCAATAAAACCCTCGACAAAAGAGCTGGCTACACTACGTTCCTCGCTCTTTGGGGAAGTGTCATCAAGATAGTCATTTCTAAGGCTGGAAATGTACTCAGAAAATGAATCGTCACCTAGTTGAATGTCGCATCCGGACAAACCACCCAGATCAAAAGTTCGCACGTCAGCAATCAAGGCCTGCATACTGCTTTCTACCGTAGTACTCGTGCTGGAAAAATCAAACTGCCTAAGCGTTTCAGTCAAATTTTCAGCAAGCGCAACAATTCCGAACATCAAGCCTCGTAATGAATTAACAGGGGGTGTACGAAAGTCTTCGAATTGCCGTACAAGAAAAATCACATCAACAAAAGAACGTTTCAGGTAATAGTACGCTGGCCGGTTGTGCGAATGAATGGTTTTAACCGACGCCAGCATCGCAATACGATAATTGTCTCGAATCAGGCGAATACCCAGATCCAGGTCTTCTGCGTAGTCTCCCCTATAGCCGTACTGAGAAAATAATGCCCTTGACAACATGCACGACACATCGCTGAGTTGCCCCCAGGAACGAAGTGACATGTGGTCTGCGCCTTTAAATTCTCCAATACGATCAAAATCTCGGCAGCGAAGAAATCGATAATGAGTATCCACATTACAGTCATATGTTATGTCACTGTCGCTGCGACAGTATTCGCTACAGGACACTGCCACTACGTTCTCGTCGCGATGATCCCTTAAGTAGGCCAACATACCGTAGGCCCACAAATTACCCATTGGGTAAGCATCCTGAACAATAAACAGCAGGTATTCACCACTTGCTTTCTGCGCGCCAAGATTTCTCGAAAAACTATGGCTGAACTGATCCTGGGTTATTTCTTCAACAACACAACCAGCCGATCGAGCAAACTTAACGGTATTGTCAGTGGAGCCCGAGTCCACTACTACTATTTCCAGATGTTTCAGATTCTTTTGAGCACGGAGCTTGCGCAACAACCAGTAAAACTCTTCACCTGCATTGTAAGTCGGAATAACGACAGACACGCTCGCCTCAATTCGTTCTACGCTGTCATCCAGTGCTGGATGCAAACGCAAATCGGTCAGAGTGTGTGTTTTACCGTCTGCGTCCACAAGACTTTCGTAATCAATAGCCGGTGGAAGCATGCGTACCGTACTAGGTGTTTTAATAACAACAGGTGCGATGCGGCGCGATGCATAAGTCTCTATAAATTTGAAATACAGCGGCAAACA